>Ga0209343_10000757_pt1 | contig 44758 bp, 38 predicted proteins | sample RifCSPlowO2_02_FD_184026 | JGI IMG/M metagenome (GOLD analysis project Ga0209343, IMG submission 184026) | Groundwater microbial communities from Rifle, Colorado - Rifle CSP2_plank lowO2_0.2 (SPAdes) (version 2) | ecosystem: Environmental > Aquatic > Deep subsurface > Groundwater | place...
CGCCGCGGCTTCCTGGCCTGCCGCTGCGGCCAGCGGCATGTACAGCGTGAACACGCTGCCGCGGCCCTCTTCGCTGTGCATGCGGATCTCGCCGTGCATCTTGTGCGCAAGCTGGAGCGAGATGGAAAGCCCCAGCCCCGTGCCGCCGTACTTGCGGCTGATGGAACCGTCTCCCTGCTGGAAGGCTTCGAAAACCAGTTGCTGCTTCGCCGCGGGAATACCGATTCCAGTGTCGCTGACGATGAAGGCCAGCGCCGGCACCGGCAAGGGGTTGTCCTGTACCGCGGGCGTGGCGATGCAGAGGCTGACCTCGCCCTTCTCGGTGAATTTCAGCGCGTTCGACAGCAGGTTCTTGAGTATCTGGTGCACCCGTTGTTCGTCGCCATGGAACAGCGTCGGGATGCCGGCAGCGGCCTCGACGCGGAAGGCGAGTCCCTTTTGCTCGGCCAGCGGTTCGAAAGTCGCGCGGATGGAATCGCACAGGTCCGGCACCGCAAGCGCGGCGAAGCTGAACTGCATCTGGCCGGCTTCGACCTTGGACAGGTCGAGGATGTCGTTGATCAGGTTGAGCAGGTCGGTGCCGGCGGAATTGATGGTGGCGGCGAACTCGACCTGCTTGTCGCTCAGGTTGCCTTCCTTGTTCTGCTTGAGCAGGCTGGACAGAATCATCAGGCTGTTGAGCGGGGTGCGCAGCTCGTGCGACATGTTGGCGAGGAATTCCGACTTGTAGGTGCTGACCCGCTCCAGTTCCGCCACCTTCTCCTGCAGGACCAGGCTGGTGGCCTCGATCTCCTGGTTCTTGAGGCGGATCTTCTCGCGCTGCTGCTCCAGCATCTGCGCCCGTTCTTCGAGCTCTTCGTTGCTCTGCTGCAACTCTTCCTGCTGCACCCGCAGTTCCTCGGCCTGCTGCTCGGTCTGTTCGAGGAGTTCGGCGGTCTTCTGGTGCGCGACGTTGGCGTCGATGGCGATGGCGATGGTTTCCCTGGCCAGTTCGACGAACTTCAGCTCGGTCTCGGTGAACGCGCGGAAGCTGCCGATCTCGATCACGCCGACCAGGCGGTTGCCATGCAGCAGCGGAACGGCGACGACCAGCTTCGGCACCGAGGCGCCGAGGGCGGAGCCGATCGGCAGATAGCCGGGCGGCACGTCGGTCAGGCAGATGACCTTCTGTTCCCGCGCCGCCTGGCCGATCACCCCTTCGCCGAGACGGAATTGCTCGCCGGGCTTCCTGTCCTTGGCCAGGGCGTAGGTGGCGGTAAGGCAAAGTTTCACCGTGCGTTCGTCGAACAGGTAGAGGGCGCCAACGCCGGCCTTGAGGTAGGTCACCATGAAGCCCAGCACCTGGTCCGCCATCTCGGCCGTGCTCTGCTCTTCCCGGATCAGGAAGTTGAGTTCGTTGCGTCCGGTCTTCAGCCAGTCGCGTACCGCCTCGTTGTCATGCGCCAGACGCAAGGATTGGGTCATTTCCAGAAAGGCCCGGTCGAGCGCGCATTGCACCTCGCTGAGATGGGACGCCGTCTTCATCAGCACGCCCAGTTCGTCGTTGGGCAGACTGTCGAGGTCGATTTTCAGCGGTTCGGAGATGACGATCTCGCGGCTCAGGTCGCCCGCCCCGACGGCTTGCGCCGCCAGCACCTTGTCGGCACTGTCGGCGATCAGGCCGTGCACGGCGCCGACCGCGCCTTGCAGCGACTGCCGGATGCTGCGGGTGATCAGGAAAGCCACTGCGGCACCGCCGGCAGCGATCATGGCGAACAGCACGGCGATGGTTACCAGCGCCGTGTTGCGTTCCGTCTCCGCCGCCCGTTCGAGTTCGGCGGCTTTGACGACGGCGAACTCGGCGACGTCGCCGACTTCGCGCAGTACGGCATCGACCAGACGGGCGTCGCGGCCCTCGTTCAGCGCCGTCGCCTGGGCGCGGTGCCCGCTCTTCGCCAGCGCCAGGGTTTCATCGCGGGCGGCCTGCCACTCGGCCAGGGCCTTGTCGATCTGGCCGATTTCCGTCGGGCTGCCGGAATAACGCTGGCGCACCGTCGCCATGTTCTTCTCGATGCGCGCCGCCGTCCTGGCGAGCGCTTGCGGCAAGGGGTCTGCCGCGGCGGCGCTGGCCTTGCCGACCCGATCGGTGGCCAGCTTCTGCATGGCGAGGACGTCCGTCCGCACTTCGAGTACGGCGCTGGTCACGGCAAACGGGTGGCGCAGGATGTCCGCGCTGATCGCCGACAGCTGGACAATGCTGCGGGTCCCCAGGAATCCGAGCACCAGGACGCCCAGCAGCATCAGCGAGAATCCGATGGACAGCCGGGTGACAATCTTCATTCGATTCAACATCGCCTGCTTCCGATCCATTGATGGCGTTGGTCAAAAAGTTTGGGCGCATGGAACGTAGCGACAATGCACCGCATGAGTGGAGATCCAGCGCCAGGCCCGTCACCGGACAGTTCTGCACGCCGGGGGCCGGAGCGGTGGTTCCCTTCTTTCTCCTGGAGAAGGGGCAAACGTGATGCGCCTTATATTTCTTATGGTCCGACCCCGCCAATCATAGCGTCGATTCTCCCGGCAGTCATCGTTCGCGGCCATCGCGTATCGCGATTCCGCCGGCGACCTCGATGGCCGCGGCCGCAGGCGGGCGCATCGCGGGCAGGCGTCAGGCCGGCTGCGGATGTGCCGCGGCGAGGTTCAGGCCGCCGCGTTGCAGCGCGGCACTGATCTCGGGCGCGCGGCGCGCCTCGCGGATTGCGCCAAACAGCCGCTCCGCCTGCGGATAGCTGCGCCGCATGAGACCCAGCCACTGCTTAAGGCGGCCGGGCGACTGGTGCGGCGGCAGCTTGGCCTGCACGCGGGTCCAGAACCCGGCGAGCATGATCTTGAGCACTTGCCAGTCGTCTGCGGTGGCGTGTTCGCTCCGGCCATCGCGGATGCGCCGCGCCAGCAGCGGATCGGCCACCGCGCCGCGGCCGAGCATGACGTCGGGGCAGCCGGTGACGGCGCAGATCTTGCGGTAGTCGGCGACGGTCCACACCTCGCCGTTGGCGATGATCGGCAGCTTGACCGCCTCGCGGATGCGCGCCACGCATTCCCAGCGCACCAGCGGTCGGTAGCCATCCTGTTTGGTGCGGGCATGCACCACCAGTTCCTGCATGCCGCCGGCTTCCAGCGCCAGAGCGCAGTCCAGCGCGCGCGCAGTATCCTCGATGCCGAGGCGCATCTTCGCCGTCACCGGAATCGCGACGGGCACCGCGGCGCGCACGGCGCCGGCGATGCGCTGCAGCAGTTCGGGTTCGTCGAGCAGCGCCGCGCCGCCGCGATTGCGATTCACCAGCGGCGTCGGGCAGCCGAAATTGAGATCGATGCCGGCCGGCGCCAGCCGCGCCAGGTGGGCGGCGTTTTGCGCCAGCAGCACGGGATCGGAACCCAGCAACTGGATGCGCACCGGCGTGCCGCTGGCGGTGCGCGAGCCGTGCTTCAGTTCGGGGGAAAGGCGCGTGTAGCAGGAATGCGGCAGCAGCGTGGTGGTGACGCGGACGAACTCGGTGACGCACCAGTCATAACCGCCGGCGGCGGTCAGTACCGCGCGCAGCACGTCGTCGGCGAGGCCCTCCATGGGGGCGAGAACGATGCGGCTCATCGCCGTTGTCTGCCCGCGACGCTGAATTCCACGGTATCAATCCGATAACTTCCGGGGTGCACGGCCCTCAGTGTTTCCAGTCATCGCCCGGAATGATCCGCTTCATGAACTCATCAAACAACGGCACTGTGAATGCCGTATCGCCATGACTCGGACTCCAGATCATGCCCTTGACGATCAACTGGCTCCGGGTCGGACCGAGCGAAGTGACATCGCGGCGCAACTGTTCGGCAATGTCGCCGGAACGATGCGGACCCGGGCCAAGCTCCGCCATCGCACGCAGGTATTTTTTTTCCAACGGGGTCAATCGGTCGAATCGAACCCGGAAAAAACTCTCGTCAAGCGCGGCGATTGCGCATGCGGTGGCCCGCTCGACATCCTGTAGTGTGATCGGTGAAGTGTTGGCCGCGTCCCAGGCGTGCTTGCCCCACTCCTGCAGAAAATACGGATAACCGCGTGTCTCTTGAATGATTCGATCGAGCGCGTCTTCTTCCACAACTACACCCTGGTCCAGTGCCGGCTTGGCGATCGCCAAGCGTGCTGCATCACGGGGCAGCGGTCCAATTTGCGGGAAGTCGAACAACCGTTCCGCGTAGGACTTGGCCCGACCCATTTTGCCGGGCAACTGAGGCAGGCCTGCGCCGACAAGCACAACGGGCAGGCTACGCTGGGCGGTACGGTGCAATGCCGTGATCATTGCCGCCAGTTCTTCCTCGGCCACGTATTGAAGCTCGTCTACGAACATTACCAACGCCGTACCGGCCTTTTTCGCCGCATCACCGGTTACTTCCAGCAATGCCTGCAAGTCGTGTTCGAGATCGCCGTTGTCCGCCAGCCCAGGTTCTGGATCAAAGTCCAACCCCACTTCGATGTCCTGGTACTTGACTTTGAGCGCCTTGGCGAAGCCGGCCAGCCCACGCAAGGCACGCTGGGCGAATTCTTTTGCCTGCTCGTTCCGGGATAGCCGCAGCAAGGCCTGCCTTAACTGCGGGGCCAGAATAGCCGGCAGAGATCGACTCTCGGGTGCTTCCACGCGGAGTGTCTGAATACCCGTCGCCTCGGCATCGTCGCGCAATCGGTCCAGCATTACCGTTTTGCCCACGCCTCGCTGCCCCACCATCAGGATGCTCTTGGTGGGGCGACCGGCCCGCACTCTCTCAAGCGCAATACGAACCGTTTCGCGCAATTCATCGCGCCCCGCCAGTTCTGGCGGGGGCGTGCCCGCACCGGGGGCGTAGGGGTTTCTAATTGGATCCATTACGGTAGATTATATTAAGTTTTGTCGATTTACAAAATAAAAATAACTTTGATAATCTTAATCAAATCGTCGCCACACTTACACCCGGAACACCTTCAACACTTCACCCTGAGGTGATTGATGAAGTAATGCATTGGTTCAGTGTTACATAGGGTAATCCAAATCGCATACCCTGTTCAGGAGCAGTCCCGGAAAATGGACTGAAGGTCTGTTCGTTGGCTGACACCCGCTGCATTGCGGCACGAGGCTATCGAGCCGCGACGCGTCGGTGTGTGGCGAAATCTACCGGAGGCATTGCTTTTCGAATCCTGGGCCGTCTTTTGTTACCTGAAAAATCGCCGTCTCACCAGCGCCGACTCTTTTGTGCCGCTCAAGGCGCGACGGGCAGGATGCTGATCTGCCGGCCCTTCTTCATCTTGCCGGCGACGTGCATTTCGCATTTCTTGCAGTCGAAGCGCAGGGTGAGTTTTTCCTTGCCGTTGACCAACGTCATCGGATCGGGGCGGATGCCCTTCACTTCCTTGGGGCACAGGTTGAAGCTGTAGCGCAGGCAGTGGCGCGTAATCATCAGCGAGACTTCGCCTTTCTCGGTGTCGCTTTCATAGGCATCGGCGATCAGCGTCACGCCGTGCTTTTCGTAGAAGGCGCGGGCCTGGCTGTTGAGCACATTGCCGAGGTAGCTCAATTCATTTTCAGGATAGGCCACCGGCGGCTCGACCGGCGCCGCTCGCGGCGGGCGCCGGTAGGCGGCGGCACGCGCCGCTTCGAGCGCGGTCACGGCGTCGCGGCGCAGGCCGTTGACCGCCGAGGCGGGGAGGAACCAGGGCTGGCTCAGCGCCAGCGCGATTTCCGTCGCGGCGAAGGGCGTGCTGCCCAGCTTGCCGAGATTCTCGCGCAGGCCCGTCATCGCCCGGCCGGCGTTCTGCGCGGCTTCGCGGGCATGCGGCAGGGCGACTTCCGCGCCGATGCCGTCCTCGTCGGTGAGCCGCAGCGCAAAACCAGCCGCGGTTTCGCTGAAGCACAGGCGGACGCCGATGCGCCGCTCGGCGGATTTCTTCGTAAGCAGCCGTTCGAATTCCTGGTCGCGGTTGCGGTAGAGCGGCGTGCCGACGGCGAGATCGTCGGGCATGTCGTTGGGGAACAGGCGCTGCCCCTCGGCGCGGTTGATGCGCAGGCCGACCAGTTCGCGGTGGCTGTCGAAATAGCTGAGGCCGTCGCCGTTGTGCAGCGCGACCGCGGCATCGACCTCGAACCAGTCGGGCGCCAGGCGCGTCACCGCACCGATCAGCTCGCCGGAGAACTTCGGCGTGTCGAAGGCGCCGATGTCGGCCTGGCGCTCATTGACGAAGTAATCCGTGGCGCCGCGGTTGAAGGTCTTTTCCGGGCGCGGCGTGAATGTATAGGTGCAGCGCCCCGACGAAGCGCAGCGATACTCGGGCGACTGTTCGAGGAACTCGTCGAGCAGCCTGCGGTAGTGCGCGGTGATGTTCTTGACATAGGAGAGGTCTTTGAGCCGCCCCTCGATCTTGAACGAGCGGATGCCGGCCGCGACCAGTTGGCGCAGGTTGGCGCTCTGGTCGTTGTCCTTCATCGACAGCAGGTGCTTGTCGTGGGCGACGATGCGGCCGGCCTCGTCTGCCAGCGTGTAGGGCAGGCGGCAGGCCTGCGAGCATTCGCCGCGGTTGGCGCTGCGTCCGGTGTGGGCGTGGCTGATGTAGCACTGGCCGCTGTAGGCCACGCATAACGCGCCATGGATGAAGAACTCCAAAGTCGCCGTGGCGCCGGCGCCGACTCTTAGCCCCTCGTCGATCTTCGTAATTTCCTTCAGCGTCAGTTCGCGCGCCAGCACCATCTGCGAGAAGCCGACGTCCTGCAGGAAGCGCGCCTTGGCCGGCGTGCGGATGTCGGTCTGGGTGCTGGCATGGAGCTGGAGCGGCGGCAGGTCGAGTTGCAGCAGGCCCATGTCCTGCACGATCAGCGCGTCGGCGCCGGCCTCATACATCTGCCAGGCCAGGCGCCGCGCCGGTTCCAGTTCGTCGTCGCGCAGTATCGTGTTAAGCGTGACGAAGACCTTGGCGAAATAGCGATGCGCGTGCGCCGCCAGGCGTGCAATGTCCGCCACGTCGTTGCCGGCATTGGCCCGCGCGCCGAAGGCCGGACCGCCGATGTACACCGCGTCGGCGCCGTGATTGATCGCCTCGATGCCGAAGTCGGCGTTCTTGGCGGGGACGAGGAGTTCGAGGGCGGATGGTCTCATTGTGATGCCAAGAGCATTGCTGCGCTCAGTGGATTCATGGCTTCGATGTCTTGCGCCAGGCGGAAACTTTCCGCACCGGGATAAATTACCAGTTTGCGCGCCGGCTTCAGGTCGGCGCAAGCGGCATGGAAGCCGCGCTCGATTTTCGGCGCGAGGCTGCGCTTGATCTCGACGGCCCACAACTCGCCGTTCGGCCAGGCCAGCAGAAGGTCGATTTCCGCGCCGCCGCTGCTGCGGTAGAAATGACCCTGCACGCCCTCGGGTGCGCAGGCGAGCAGGTTTTCGACGACGAAGCATTCCCAGCTTTGGCCGACCACCGGGTGCGACAACAGGGTTTCCTTGTCGGCAATGCCGAGCAGGGCATGGACCAGGCCGCTGTCGCGCACGTAGACCTTGGGCGACTTCACCAGCCGCTTGCCGAGATTGGCATGCCACGGCGGCAAGCGGCGCACCAGCAGCAAGTCGACCAGCAGGTCGAGGTAGGCGGCCGCCGTTTTCGCATCCACTCCCAGGTTGCGGGCGAACTGGGCGGTATTCAGCAGCCCGCCCTGATGGTGGGCCAGCATGCCCCAGAAGCGGCGCAGGGTTTCGGCGGCGATGCGCGGGCCGAATTGCGGAATGTCGCGTTCCAGGTAGCTGCGGATGAAGTCGTGACGCCAGCGCAGGCTGCGGGTTCCGCTGGGCGCCAGCAGGCTTTCGGGAAAGCCGCCGCGGACCCAGAGTTCGTCGCTGGGCAAGTGGCGCGTTTCGAGCAGGTTGAACGGGGCCAGTTCCAGGTAGGCGATGCGCCCGGCCAGGGTTTCGCCGGATTGCTTGAGGAGGTCAAGCGACGCCGAGCCCAGCAGCAAGTAGCGGCCGGTCTTGTTCCCGGCCCGGCGGCCTGTGTCGATCAGCCCGCGCAGCACCGGAAACAGGCCGGGGGCGCGGTGAACTTCGTCGAGGATGACCAGCTGGTCGGCATGATCGGCCAGGTAAAGCTCGGCCTGGGCCAGCTTGCCCCGGTCCTGTTCCGATTCGAGATCGAGGTAGAGCGAGGCTCGCCCAATGGACTTGGCGACTTCCAGCGCCAGCGTGGTCTTGCCCGCCTGGCGCGGGCCGAGCAGCGCCACGGCCGGCGAGTTGGCTAGTGCTTCGATCAGGAAAGGCGCCAGTGAGCGGGAAATCATCATTGCAATTATGGAGTGTAATTCCATTAATTGCAAAGTTATTATCCGTTATGCCGCCCGATTTCTTCGGTTGCGCGCCGCCTTGCGCAGGGCGGCGGTGGCCTATCATTGCAGAGTGAATCCAGCATCGTCCAAGTCCGTCGCCATGACTATTTCTCGCCACCTCTGCAGTCTCGCCGTCCCGCTCCTGCTCCTGCAGGGCTGCGCCGGTGCGCCGGCCGAACCGCCGAAAATCGAGCGCATCAGCGCCGGGCAACTGGAAGCGACGCTGCCGCCGCCGGTCGCCGCGCTGCCGCTGGAACAGCTCGTGACGCTGACGCGCGAAGGGCTCAGCGCCGAGGCCCTCATCGCCCGCATCGTCGAGTCCGGTTCGCGCTACCGGCTCTCGGCGTCGCGCATCGTCGAACTGGCACACGAGGGCGTGCCGCTGCGGGTGCTCGATCACCTGGTGGCCGCCGAACGCACGCGCATCTTCGACGAACTGGCGGCCGATGCGACGCGGCGCGAGACGGTCTGCCACGAGCGCATCGCGCAGGAGCTGCAAATGTGCCGCAATCAGTTCGGGCCGATGTGGTTTCCCAATCAGCAGCCCTTCATCAACTGCATTCCTTCGCCGCCGGGCTCGCTGTACTGGCGCTGCCTGTGATGCTCAGGGCATCAGGCTGACCATCCACGCCACGCCGAAGCGGTCGGTGACCATGCCGAAGCGGGTGGCCCAGAAAGTCCTGGCCGGCGCCATCTGCACCGTGCCGCCCGCCGCCAGCGCGTCGCACAGGCGGTCGACCTCGGCCTCGCTGGCGGCGTCGAGCGAGAGCGAAAAGCCGCTGAAGCTGGCCTTGCCCGAGCACATGCCGTCGGAAGCCATCAGCGTGGCCTCGCCGATGCGGAAGCTGGCGTGCATCACCTTGTCTTCCGATCCCGGCGCGATACAGCCGGGCGCCGGCGGCTCCGGGCTTTCCTTGTAGCGCATCAGCATCAACACTTCGGCGCCGAGCGCGCTGCGGTAGAAGTCGAGCGCTTCTTCGCAACGGCCTTCGAAGAACAGGTAGGGCTGGACTTGCATGGCATTTCCTTTCCAGTGGGCTGCGATCGCTGCGGATCGCCTGATCGATCGGGAGTGGGGTTTTCAGGACGGCGCCCGACGATATGTGTACGCCATCCACAAGCACGATAGCAAATATAATGGACAGTGTCCACATGGAGTTGCCATGAGCAAAACCACAGCCCCAGCAGCGCAGCGCAGCACCTACCGCCACGGCGATTTGCAGCGCGCGCTGCTCGACGCCGGCATCGATCTGGCGCGCGGCGGCGGCCCCGCCGCGGTCACCCTGCGCGAGGCGACGCGCCGCGCCGGCGTGGTGCCCAATGCCGCCTACCGCCACTACGCCAGCCGCGACGCGCTGCTGCAGGCGGTCCGCCGCGCCGCCCTCGCGGCGCTGGCCGTTGCCATCGAAGACCAGCTGGCTCGCCTGCGGACCACGGCGGACGCGGCAGCTTCGGCCCGCGCCAGCCTGCGCGCGGTGGGCAGCGGCTACCTCAAGTTCGCCCGCACCGAACCCGGCCTGTTCCGTACCGCCTTTTCGGTGCCCGACGCCTTGCAGGGCGCCGCCGTTGCGGAAAAAGCCGGCGCCAGCGGCCTCAACCCCTTCCAGTTGCTCGGCGCCGCGCTCGACCGCTTTGTCGACGCCGGCCTGCTGCCGCCGCAACGCCGCCTGGGCGCCGAATACCTGGCCTGGTCCGCGGTCCATGGCCTGGCCATGCTGATCATCGACGGCCCCTTGCGGGCTATGAGCCCCTCGCAGCAGACGCTGGTCTTGCAGCGTCTGCTGGACATGGTGGAACAGGGGCTGGTCACGCCCGAGGGGGCCGCGGCGGTCACCGCGGGCCGCAAATGAGCAGCGCAGCCGCACCATGGCGCCGTACCCGCAGCGCCGACTTTCGTCTGTCGTGATCATTCGATGAATTGAGGGAGTTTCCCCGGCATATTCCGTGCATTGAGTCGCTTTCCTCTATCAACGCAAGGAAAGGACTCGTCATGCACATCACCGACACGCAGCTCACGCTGGGCAGCAAGCACGCGCTGCAAGAGACATCGATGCGAAGTACCACGCTGGAACGCCTGCGCGCCGACGGCACGGACCAGCCGCAGGTCTTCGGCGGACTGTTCGCCCAGGAACTGCAGCGCCTCGCGGCGGGGCGCATGGCGGACAATGCGGCGCTCGACGCCATCCCGTGCTGCCCGGCCCCGGAGCGGCTCCATGACATGCTGGAGACCATGCTCGCCATGCTGTTCGGGAAGGACGCCGGGGCCGCCACGCCCGTGCCGCAGGCCGCGGACAGCGGCGGCGGCGCCGTCCTGGCGCTTGAACCGGGATGGGCGGCCGAGGCACGGCCGCGGGCCCGCTGGCAAATCACCCAGACCGAACAGGTGAGCGAAATCGAGAGTTGCAGCTTCTCCGCCAGCGGCAAAGTTTGCCTGGCCGACGGCAGCGAGCGGCAATTCGATGTCGGTTTCGAACTGGCGCGCAGCGAGGAAACCAGCCGCACCGTCAGCCGCACCCTGATCGATCCGCTGGTGCTCGATAGCGCCGCGCCGGGAACCGCACTGGCCGATGCCCGCGTCGAGTTCGACCTGAACAGCGACGGCACGCTGGAGCAGATGCGGCTGCCCGGCGCCGGCTCGGCCTTCCTGTTCCTCGATCGCAATCACAACGGCATGGCCGACAACGGCAGCGAACTGTTCGGGCCTGAAACCGGCAACGGCTTCAATGAACTCGCGCGCCTCGACAGCGACCACAACGGCTGGATCGACGGCGCCGACCCGGCCTTCGCCGACCTCATGCTGTGGCAGGCCGCGGACGAAGGCCAGTCCTCGGTGCGGCGGCTCGATGAGGCAGGCGTCGGCGCCCTGGCTACCGCCGCGGCCGCTACGCCGTTTGCATTGAAGGAACACGGCGAGCAGGTCGGCCAGATACGTTCGAGCAGCGTATGGCTGGGCGAAACCAGCGGGGCCGGCGTGGTGCGGCAGATAGACGTTGCCACTACGCCGGTGGCTGAGCAGCAGGCCTGAGCAAGGGCGGGGTCTGTGCCGGTTCCGGTCCGGTTGGCTGCTTTGACGGCCGCCGGATCGGCGCGCCTATCGACGGGTGAAGGGGTGGCGAATGGCCATCGACTGAATTCCGCACGGATTGCGTCGGGATAGCCCCGAATCATGCCGTCGGCAAGTTCGCTGTGGCATGAAACACCGTATCGCCAGCGCCGACTCTTGCCTCGTGGCGCCGCGGAGTTCTACTCGGCCCGTCCGGTCAGCTGGAACGCGGCCCAGAAGAAAGGATGAGGGAAGGCCTCGCGCGCCTTGAGCTGCGCCTCGCGCAGCGCCTCGCGTTTGTTCATCGACGCCAGGTTGCCATGGAAGGCCTCCATCAAGGTCGCCGTCGCCTTGTCATCCACGCTCCACAGGCTGGCCACGATGGAGCGGCTGCCGGCATAGAGGAAGCCGCGCGTCAGGCCCACCACGTCGTCGCCGCTGGCGATCTTGCCCAGGCCGGTCTCGCAGGCCGAGAGGATGACCAGGTCGGCTTCCAGATTCATCGAATAGAGTTCGCCCACGGTGAGAATGCCGTCGTTGTCGGCGTCCTTCGCCAGGTAGAGCCCGGACTTGAGCGGCGCGTCGGCCTGGAACTTGCCGTGGCTGGCGAAGTGGATGCGCGAGAAGACGCTGCCGGCTTTCTTGAAATTGCTCTCCGAGGCGTCCTTGCGCAACAGCACCCGCGAGGTCGGATAGAGCGAGGCCACCAACTTCGCCTCGCCTTCGGCGAAGGCCAGGTCCAGGCGCGGGTCGTCCAGGTCGGGATTGCCCAGGGCGAGCAGATGCGAGGGTTTGTTCTGCAGCACCGGGCGCAGGTACTTGAGCACCGAGGCGCTGGGCAGGAAGCGCAGGCTGTAGCGGTCGAGCAGGAATTTGCCTTCGCTCCCCGGCGAGGCGATCGACATATGCCTTGTAAGCCGGCAAGGATGCGGGATCGATTCCGGCGAGGCCGGCCCAACGCAGAAAAACCAGCGCATAGGCATCGACGAAGGAAAGTTTCTCGCCGAGCAAGCAGGGCGCGGCATGTTCCGCCATGCCCTGGATGCGTTCCAGGTGGCCGCGAAACATTGCCACCGCCGTCTGCCGGATGTCGGCCTGGGCGGCCTCGCTTGCGGCGAACTTGCCCGGCCGGAAGATGTGGGTAAAGGTCGGATGTACCGTGTTGTTCATCCAGGCGAAGACGGACATCGCCTCGGCGCGCTGCCATGGTTCGGGCGGCAGCAACCCGGCCTGGGGATAGCGCCGGTCGAGATAGTCGCAGATCGCCACGATCTGGCTCAGCGGCTTGCCATCGACCAGCAGCAGCGGCACCTGGCCGCAGGGGTTGAGCGCCAGGTATTCGGATGAATGCTGCTCGTTCTTGTGCAACTTTACGGCCTGGGTCTCGAAGCCCTCTCCCGTGGCGGCCTAGATCGCCTCCAGGCCGACGTGGGGCACGAAGGAACAGGCGCCGGAACCGTAGTAAAGCTTGATCATGAAATCGCTCCTCTGTGGTGGTGGGGTATGACAGGCCGTTCAGGGTACTCGGCGCACTGGCCAACAGTCGGCGCTGGCGATACGGCGCCGCGAAGGGTCTTCAGCTGTCCGCTGCCGGCGGGCTCAGCTCGGTGCGGAGGCGCTCGATCAGTGCGCTCAATTCGCCGGCCAGCGTAGCGCTGCAGGCATCGATCTCCGGCCGCGCCGCGTCGGCACGCAGCGCCGCATGCAGCGCGATGGCTGCCGCCGCGACAGTCGTTGCGCCGATGGTCCCGGCCGACCCCTTGAGCGTATGGGCCAGTTCCCTGGCGCTGGCCAGATCGTCGGCGGCCAGCGCCGCCGCCAGGCGCTGCGCGTCCCCGCCGTGGCTGTCCGCGAACAAGGCCAGCATCCGCGCATGCTTCGCCACATTGCCGCGCACCAGCGTCAGGCCGCGTTCGACGTCCAGGCCGGGGATCTGCGCCAGACGCTGCCGCCATTCGGCGGGGTCCGCCGACACCGGCGCCGCTCCGTTCGGCGCACCCGTCCCCGCCGCCGGAACGGTTTGCTGCGATGCGCTGCCGGAACCGGGAATTCCATCGGCGGCACGCAGCCACCGGAGCAGCGCCGCATAAAGGACATCCGGATTTACCGGCTTGGCGACGAAGTCGTCCATGCCGGCGGCGACGCAGGCCCGGCGATCCTCGTCGAAGGCGTTGGCGGTCATGGCCAGGATCGGGGTGGCGGCGCGATCAGGCAGCGCGCGAATGATGCGGGTCGCCTCCAGGCCGTCCATGCGCGGCATTTGCACGTCCATCAGGATCAACTGGTAGGCGGTGGCGCGCGCCCGGTCCACGGCCTCGCCGCCATCGACCGCGACATCGACCGCCAATCCCGCGCCGTGCAGCAGTTCCAGCGCGACTTCGCGGTTGATGGCGTTGTCCTCGACCAGCAGGATGCGCGCGCCACCGTGGCGCCGGCGCAGTTCGGCCTCGGCGTTCTCCGCCGTGGCGCTCACGTCGGAAGGCATGATCCCGTGGCCACGTTGCAGGCGGGCGGTGAACCAGAAGCGGCTGCCCACGCCCGGCGTGCTGTCGGCGCCGGCTTCTCCGCCCATCAGTTGCGCCAGGCGCCGCGTGATGGCAAGTCCGAGGCCGGTACCGCCGTACTTGCGCGTGGTCGAGGCATCGCCCTGTTCGAAGGCAAGGAACAAACTGGGCATCTTGTCCGCGGCAACGCCGACGCCGGTATCCGTCACTTCGAAACGCACCAGAATCTCGTCTTGCGACACAGCGTCCTGCGTCCCGCCAGCGCCTTCCTGGAGCAGGATGGCGCGCAGGGTGACGGTCCCCTGCTCGGTGAATTTGATGGCGTTGCTGGCGTAGTTGAGCAGCGCCTGGCGCAGCCGGGTCGGATCGCCGCGCAGCCAGATCGGCACGCCGTCGGGATCGACCTCGATCGCCAATCCCTTGGCCCGGGCCTGGTCGGAAACCAGCGAACGGACATGGTCGAGCACCGCGCCCAGCGGGAAATTGGCGTGCTCCAGTTCCAGCTTGCCGGCCTCGATCTTGGAGATGTCGAGGATGTCGTTGATCACCGCCAGCAGATGGTTGGCCGCGGTATCGATCTTGCCCAGCCGCTCGGCTTGCTCGGGCGCCTGTTCAGCGCGGCGCAGCAGATGGGTGAGTCCGATGATGGCGTTCATCGGGGTGCGGATTTCGTGGCTCATGTTGGCCAGGAAGGTGCTCTTGGCCAAGGATGCCGACTCGGCGGCATCCTTGGCTTGCGCCAGCTCGACGGTGCGCGCCTGAACCTGCGCTTCCAGCTGGTCGCGATGGCGGGACAGTTCTTGCTGCTTGGCGGCGAGCGCCTGGGTGCGCTCGGTCACCTGGTCGGCCATATGGTTGAAATCGCGCGCCAAATCCGTCAGTTCGTCGTCGCCCTCGAAAGCCACGCGGGCAGGGGAATCGCCCGCCGCCAGTTGCCGCGTGCCGGCCCGCACCAGGGCCAGGCGGCGCAGCACCAGCCGGTCCATGAGCAGCCCGAGCACCAGGAACACCAGCGCGTATTCGAGCAGGCTCCAGGTCAAATGCTTGGTCCAGCGTTCCCAGAGCGCGGCCCGGTAGCGTTCCAGCGGCAGCTTGATGCTCAACACGCCGCGCAGGTCGCTGACTTTGTAGCCGTAGGCATTGGCGTAGATCTCGCGGATGCTTTGCGGCGCTTCGTCGGCGTCGCCATGGCATTTCAGGCAATACGGCTCGATCCAGAGCGGTGCCGTGTAATGCATCCAGCCCATGCCCTTGTCGTCCCTGATCGCCTGCAGGCGCTCCTCGGCCTTGGGGTTGGCGCGGAACCAGGCCATTGCGTCCAGTTCGAAGCGGTCGGCCTGGTTGTCGGGATTGCGCGGACGGTCGGAGACGTTGTTGAAGGAAATCCCGCTCTTGTCCCAGTTCGGAAAATCCTTCGAGATGCGCCCCAGGGCATGGGCCGGAAGAAAGCCGACGGTCTTGCCATTCACCGGCAGGCCGCTGTCGAGAAACTGCCGGTGATAGACGCGCCGCACCGCCATCAGGATGCCGCGGATGGTATGGGCGTCGGCGACCTGTTCCTCGAACTGCTCGGTGGCGATGCGGCGATATTCCAGGGTGAGATCGACCGCCAGCATCGCTGCCATCACGACGCCCAAGGCCAGCCACATCTTGGTATGGATTTTCATGGGCGCCTATTTCTGAATTGGCCGGCCATCTTCACCGCCATTGAGATTTTCCCGCAACGCGTGATCGCACATGGTGAAGGATTATGCCCGATTCGGGGCGTCGCCAGCCCTCCAGATGATTACATTGACATCAGCGCTGCAACTGCCCCAGCTGGTCGACCAGCGCCTGCATGGTCTGCTCCACTTCGTCGCCGCGATCGAGCAGGTGCACCAGGCGTTTGCTGAAAGTACCCACCAGGTTTTCCATCTGGCGCTCCTGCTTGTCGCTCATGCCCAGGTAAATGAAGGAGTTCGCCAGATCCCGATCGAGTTCGAGCATCAGTTCGCTGCTTGCCGCCCGATCCCGGATATGCGCCTCGCGCAGGGTGCCGATCGCTTCGCGCACGCTCTGCAGCACGGTGAGTACACCCTGCTCGGTTTCGATCGCCTGCAGCCGCGAATCGGCCCCCTGCGCGGCAACGGAAAGGTTGTCGCGAATGCGGCCGCAGAACTCCTGGTCATCGAGCGGCATGTTGTTGACCATCAGCGTGACATGGTCGAAGTTATGCACGCTGCGCGCGCGAAACTCGAAGATGCGCCCCATCTCCCGCACATGGTCGATCACCGAGGTCTCCAGCGGGAGATTGGTTCCTGTCTTGCTCAGCGTCAGGCTGCGCTGGGCGGTCCGGGTTTGCACCACGCCGTCCAGCCGGTAGCGCTGCAGCAGTTCGAGCAACCCCTCGGCGATTTCCTGGTCGCTGCTCCAGCCGATCAGCTTGCTCATGAACTGGAGCACGATGCCGCCTTCGTCCATGCTGGCCAGCGCCAGGGATGACAGATAGTCGGAGGCTTCCGCCTGCTCCTGCAGCGTGCGCTGGTTTTGCAGGATGTGCTGCGCCACCTTTATCTTGTGCAGCACCTCCTCCGGCTCGAAAGGCTTGACGATGAAGTCTTCGCCGCCCGCGTCGTAGCCCGTGAGCCGGGCATCGATGGTGTCGTGGCCGGAGACGAAGGTCACCGGAATCTGGCACAGGCCGGAATCGCCCTTGATCCGCCGACACAGGGCATAACCGTCCATGCCGGGCAGGCCGACGTCGAGCAGGAACATGTCCGGCTTTTTCTCGTCGAGCCGGGCCAGGCAGGCCTCGGCACTGCCGAAGGTCTCCACCGCGCAATCGGGTTCGGCAATGTCGCGGATCACCTCGAGAACTATGGGGTCGTCGTCGACAGCGAATATCTTGAATGGATCGCCCATGTCAGCCCTCTCCCAAGGTGCAGCTTACCAAATGCAATCTGCTCGACAGGTTAGCCGCGTAGACGCGGCCCAGTCAATATTTCCAACGCATATATTTGACGTCGATTGTTATGCCGCCGCGGCGCCCGCCAGGTCGCGCCAGAGGCACTTGCCCTTGCTGTCCTTGGCGATTTCGCCCAGCACGCGGTTGTGGTCGGCGAGTTCCGCGTCGCTGGCGCGCAGCACCACCAGCGGCGGCCGCTGGCGCGTGCCGCCCGCCGAGTAGTCGACGGCCGGGCTGTCGAACTCGATCTCCAGCGAATTCTGGCCGCGGGTCATGGCCAGGTAAACCTCGGCCAGCAGCTCGGCGTCGAGCAGCGCGCCATGCAGCTGGCGGCCGGAATTATCCACGCCGAACTCGGAGCACAGGGCGTTGAGGTTGTTCTTCTTGCCCGGCCGCATGTCGCGCGCCATGCGCAAGGTGTCGATCACCTCGCTGCAGAGCTGATCGATGTTCCCCTGCTTGAGCAAGCCGAGTTCGTTGTTGAGGAAACCGACGTCGAAGGCGGCGTTGTGGATCACCAGTTCGGCGCCGCGGACGAACTCCATGAAGTCGCCGGCGATCTCGGCGAACTTCGGCTTGTCGGCGAGGAATTCGTTGGTCAGGCCATGGATCGCGATGGCGCCGGGGTCGATCTCGCGTTCGGGATTGAGATAGGCGTGAAAGCGCTGGCCGGTAAGCTGGCGCCCGCGCAATTCGACGCAGCCGATTTCGATCACGCGGTCGCCGGTGCGGAAATCGAGCCCGGTGGTTTCGGTATCCAGAACGATCTTGCGCATTTGTTCATCAGCCTCCGTTGCGGGCCAGCTCGACGCCGCGCCGCGCCAGCACGTCGGCGCGCTCGTTTTCGGCATGGCCGGCGTGGCCCTTGACCCAGATCCATTCGATTTTATGCTGTGCCGCCAGCCGATCGAGTTCGCGCCACAGGTCTTCGTTCTTGACCGGTTCCTTGTTCGCGGTTTTCCAGCTGCGCCGTTTCCAGCCGTGAATCCATTCGCTGATGCCCTTCTGCACATACTGCGAATCGGTGTGCACACGCGCCTGCACCGGCCCCTTCAGGGCACGCAGCGCCTCGATCACGGCCATCATTTCCATGCGGTTGTTGGTGGTCTGCGCCTCGCCGCCGAACAATTCCTTTTCGGTCGCGCCCTTGCGCAGGATCGCGCCCCAGCCGCCGGGACCGGGATTGCCGCTGCAAGCACCGTCGGTAAAAATTTCTATCATTGGTCCACTCTCTGTGTAATCGACACCAGGGCCTTGGCCCGCAGCTTGCGATCGTGCCAGGCCGGGGTGATCAGGCGCATGCCATGCTGGCGCTTGATCGCCTGCACGATATAGACGGCACCGGCAATGGGCCACCAGCGGTCGCCGGCAGCATCCATGAACTGGAAGCGCCGCAACCACTTCTCCTGCGTCACGGCCGGCGCGTAGCAACCGAAAGCGCCGGCCTGCATCTCGAAACCGAGCAGGGAAAACCAGTCCTTCAGGCGCGGCACGCTGAGGTAGGCGCCGCGCCACGGCGGCAGCGCCTGCCGCCGCGACAGCTTGCGCTTGGCGCCCCACAGGCTGAAGGGATTGAAGCCGGTGACGATCACATGCCCCTCGGGCACCAGGATGCGCTCGACCTCGCGCAACACCTGATGCGGATTGGGGTCGAACTCCAGCGTATGCGGCATCACCACCAGATCGATGCTGTTGGCGGCAAACGGCAGGTAATGCAGATCGGAGCGCACGTCCGAAACGCCGTCGTAGCGCCCGTCGTCGCAACGGAAGCGCAGCGGCATGCGGTTGGCGTGGAGGAAATCGTGGCTGGGCAGGGACAGCTGCACCGCATTGAAGCCGAAGATGTCGGCCACCAGCAGGTCGTGCTGCTGCTGTTCCCAATTGAGCACATACCGGCCGGCTGGCGTTTTCAGCCAGTCCTCGAATCCCTGAATTGACATTGCGCCCTGTTTGGAGAAAATTCCCGAATGACTGAAATACTGGCCCTGCACGCTTTCGACGACAACTATATCTGGCTGCTGCGCGCCGGAGGTTGCGTCGCGGTGGTGGACCCGGGCGACGCCGCGCCGGTATTCGACCACCTCGAGCGCAGCGGCGACCGTCTCTGCGCCGTACTCGCCACCCATCATCACGGCGACCACGTCGGCGGCCTGGAAGCAATCCTTTCCCGCCACGCCGTCCCGGTGTTCGGCCCAGCCGCCGAGGACATCCCCGGTGTCAGCCATCCACTGGCAGGCGGCGAACGCATCGGACTGCCCGAACTCGCGCTCGAACTCGACATCATCGCGGTGCCCGGACATACCCGCGGCCACATCGCCTATTATGGCCCAAGTCTCGGCGCCGCCGGCGCGCTGTTCTGCGGCGACACGCTGTTCGGCGCCGGCTGCGGACGGTTGTTCGAAGGCAGCCCGGCGCAGATGCAGGATTCCTTGGCCAAACTCGCCGTATTGCCGGCGCCGACTCTGGTCTATTGCGCCCACGAATACACCCAGAGCAACCTGCGCTTCGCGCTCGCCGTGGAGCCGGACAGCATCGCCGTGCAGCAGCGCAGCGAGGACGTGGCGCGCGACCGCCAGGCGGGCCGGTCGACCGTACCGACCAACATAGGCACGGAACTTGAGACCAATCCCTTCCTGCGCTGGAATGCGCCCGCGGTGAGGGCCGCGGCGGCAAGCCGGCTCGGACATGTCCCGGCCGACGCGGTGGAAACCTTCACCGCGATCCGCGAGTGGAAAAACCGGTTCGCGTGAAGGCCGAGAGCATATTTCGACGGCGATAGCGCCGGCGGCGGGTGCTTGGCTGGTCGAATTTAATTTAAACTTTTAGCAAGTGGCGTCGACCCGGTCGGCGTCCAGCCGCAGTGGCCGCACCGAGCACCCGCTTCCAAGAGGGAATAATGACGCCATGACCACACGCCGCACCTTCATCAAGACCCTCGCGGCAGTTCCTCCGCTGTACACCTTCCGGCGCAGCTGGGCGGCCAACGATCCCTCGCGGCTGGCGTTGATCATCGGCAACAGCACCTACCACGATGCGCCGCTGGTGAATCCGGTCAACGATGCCAAGGCGGTCGCCGGATTGTTCACCCAGGCCGGGTTCACGGTCGACTCGCGCCTCAATGCCACGCGCGTCGACATGATGACCGCCATCGAGCACTTCGGCGCGGCCATCAAGCGCTCGGAAACCAAGCTGGTGGTGTTCTATTACGCCGGTCACGGCGCCCAGCTCGACTGGCGCAACTACCTGTTGCCGATCGACGCGGTGGTGGAACGGCAGGAGCACATGAAGGAGCGCTGCGTCGACCTCAGCCTGCTGCTCGGCCAGCTAAGCGCGGCCAAGGACAAGACCTTCATCGTGATTCTCGATGCCTGCCGCAACAACCCCTTTGGCAAGTTCTACCGACCGGAACAGAAAGGCCTTTCGCAGTTCGATGCCCCGGTCGGCAGCCTGCTCGCCTATGCGACCTCGCCCGGCAACGTCGCCTCCGACGGCGACGGTCAAAACGGCCTGTACACCGAAAACCTGGTGCGCGAACTGTCGGTACGCAACACCCGCATCGAGGATGCCTTGAAGCGCGTGCGCCTGAATGTGCGGCTCGCCTCGCATGGCGAACAGATTCCCTGGGAGACCACCTCGCTGGAAGGCGACGTCTTCATCTTCAACGAAGGACAGAAGAAGCTTTCCGAGGCGGAGCTGGAAAAGCAGGTGGAAGCAGACGTCACCGAATGGGCGCGCATCAAGTCCTCCAAGAAGGTCGACGACTGGGTGGGCTACCTGCGCGTGTTTCCCAACGGCCGCTTCGCCGAAATCGCCCAAATGCGGCTGACGCGGCTACTGGCCGATGTCGAGAAGCAGCGTGTCGACCGCGAGCAGCAGGAAAAAGCCAAGGCCGAAGCGCTGGCCGCCGAAAAAAGGCAGCAGGAAGAACAAAAGCGTCTCGACCAGGAGCGCGCCGAACGCGAACGGATTCGTCTTGCCGAAGCGCAGCGCCTGGCCGCCGAACGCAAGCAGCTCGAAGAACAGCAACTTCAGGAACAGCGGCGGCGCGAGGAAGAACAGAAAGCCATCGAAGCCAAGCGCCGCCAGGAGCAGGAACGCCTGGATCGCGAGCGCCAGCGCATCGCCGAGGCCGAACGTCTGGCGGAGGAGCGCAGGAAACAGGAGGCGCAACGCCAGCTGGCCGACCGCGAACGCATCGAACGCGAGCGGCAGCGCGCCGCCGAGGCCCAGCGGCTGGCCGCCGAACGCAAGCAACTCGAAGAGCAGCAACTGCTGGAGCAGCGCCGCCGCCAGGAAGCGCAACGGGCCGCGGAGCTCAAGCGCCGCCAGGAGCAGGAGCGCCTCGATCGCGAGCGCCAGCGCATCGTCGAGGCCGAACGCCTGGCGGAGGAGCATCGGCAGCAGGAGCTGCAACGTCAGGCAGAGGAACAAAAGCGCATCGAACAACAGAAGCTGGAACTGGCCGCGGCCGCGAAGCCAGCCCCGGCCCAGCCACCTGCTGCCGCTGCCGCCACCCCATCCGCTACTGGTCCGGCCGCGGTTCAGGCGCCGCGGCCGACTCCGCCGCGCCCATCCGGCGCGCCGATGATCAATCTCGGGCCGGGCCTCCCGGTACCGACGCTGATCGCGCCCTCGACCAATCCATTTTCTGCCGGACGCTATCCGCTGAACCGCACCTTCACCGTGGGCGACGAAGCGACCATACGCCAAAGCGACCTCCTGACCGGAGTCGAGGAGCGGACTTATACGGCCCGCGTGACGCGGGTCGATTACGACGAAGACCGGGTCGAACTCAACAATGGAATCGTGATCACGGATCTAATGGGCAATGCCATCAAGACAGGCCCGGTCGAATATGACACGCCAGTACAGTTCGTCCCGGCCGAGTTCCAGGTCGGCAAAAAATGGACGGCGGCCTTCCGCCGTACCCAGAGTGGCACGACTACCAACGCCTACTACGACTTGCAGATAGTGAAGCGGGAAACCATCAACGTTCCGGCCGGAAGTTTCGACACCTTCAGGATCGAAGGCGAAGGCTGGAACATAACAGTCGGTGCCCGCCTCGACGTGAAGTTCTGGCTGGTGCCCGGACTGAATTTCACAATAAGAAGCGAATTCGTCACCAAGAACAAATTCGGCCGCTTCGGCAACACCGAAAAGAAAGAACTCGTTTCCCTGCGTCAGCAGGCCATCGAAATCGCCTGCCTGACGCCGTCCGGCGGACCGACGCGCACCCTGGCGGTCAAGGGCAGTTGCGCGCCTGCCGCGTAATCGGCAAATACGCCTTTGCATTGACCGCAGCGACCGCCTTGGCTAAGATGCGGCGCCCTCTTGCGCACCTGTAACGGTGCGCAATTTTTGCTACCGCTGCACCTGGCGCAGATATCGAGTCGCCAGCCTTCACTGGTAAGCCTGCCCCGCCCAATGTCCCTGCTTCGCCGCCTTGTTCCGCCGCTGCTGCTCCTGCTGATGGCCTCCGCACATGCCGAGCAGGCGCTGCAGCTGTCGCCGGAGCTCGCTGCGACCTCGGCCCTGCCCGCCGCCGCCACGCCCGCCATACTGCCGACGCTGCCCGATCCTTCGCAGGAAGTGAAGGACGACCTGCCGCCGATCCCGACCATCGACCTCACCACGCCGCCGGACGACTTGTGGCAGCGCATGCGCAACGGCTTTTCGATGCCCGACCTGGACAGCCCGCTGGTGGCGGACCGCCAGGCCTGGTACCTGAACCGTCCTGAACTGCTGCAGCGCATCTTCGAGCGCAGCCGGCGCTACCTGCATCACATCGTCGACGAACTCGAAAAGCGCGGCATGCCGACCGAACTGGCCTTGCTGCCCATCGTCGAAAGCTCGTTCAATCCGCTGGCATACTCCTCGGCGCGCGCCCTCGGCATGTGGCAGTTCATTCCCGCCACCGGCAAGACCTACAATCTGAAGCAGAACTGGTGGCTCGACCAGCGCCGCGACATCGTCGCCTCGACCAGCGCCGCGCTCGACTACCTGCAATACATCTATGAAATGCATGGAGACTGGCACCTGGCGCTGGCCTCCTACAACTGGGGCGAAGGCGCCGTCGGCCGCGCCATCGCCAAGAACCAGGCGAAGGGCCTGCCGACCGACTACCTGCACCTCAAGATGCCGGGCGAGACGCGCTACTACGTGCCCAAGTTGCAGGCGATCAAGAACATCATCGCCCAGCCGCAGCTATTCGGCATCCATCTCGACCCGATTCCCAACCGGCCCTATTTCGCCACCGTCGAACGCAGCGAAAACATGGACGTAGCGCTGGCCGCACGCCTCGCGGAAATCCCGGTGGAGGAGTTCATCGCGCTCAATCCCGCCTACAGCCGGCCGGTGATGCCGACCGCAGCCAACAGCCCGCTGGTGCTTCCGGCAGAAAAGGTGCAAACCTTTCTCGCCAACCTGCAGAACCACGAAGCGCAGGACAAGCCGCTCTCCGCCTGGCTCACGCACAAGCTGAAGAAAGGCGAAAAACTCGGCAACGTCGCCAAGCGCTACGGCATCAGCCCGGTGCGCCTCAAACAGCTCAACGGCATCAACGCGCGAACCAGGATCGGTCCCGGCTTCGCGCTGCTGGTGCCGGGCAAGGATGCGATCGGCCACGAAGCCATCGCCGCCCGCCTGCCGCAAACGCCGGCCAGGCCGCCGCGCGCCGTCAAGGCGAAGAAAGGCAAGGCCGGCAAGGCCCGCGCCAAGCCCAAGGGGATCACGGCCAAGATCAGGAAGGCGCCGGCCGCCAAGCCGGCGGTCAAGCCGAAGAAGCGCTAAGCGGCGGATCCGGACAAGCCGCAAGCTTCGTCATTACCCAGACATCTGGCGCATGACTTTCACCGGGAACGAGAAAACACTACTCCCAATGTATTGGGGCGGGCTTGTTTAGGAGATCGAGAAGCGATTGGCCTCGGTCTGAAGTTCCATTGCCAGCCGGCGTAGTTCTTCGGCCATTCTGACGATGCGCTCGACATTCTTCGAGACTTCTTCGCTGGCATTGGTTACCTGCGCAACGCCATCGGCAACACGTTTCACGCCAATTTCGATTCCCGAGACCGCTCGGCAAAGCTACGACAGTGTGAAGCGCCGCGAGGAATCCTGCAGCGTGGCAGCCACCGCCGCCAGCCGCTGCGCTGCGGCAGCGGTTTGGCCGACCGCGGTGCTGTTCTCCTCGGTCATCTGCGCAATCTGCTCGACCCGGCGCGCAATGTCGTTGCTGGCGGTCGACTGCTCTTGCAAGGCGTTGGTGATGTCGCCGACCACCGTCAGCACGCTGTGCGATTGTTCGTCGATCAGCTTGATCGACTGCCCCGCTTCCTCGGACAGGCGGGCCACGCCTTCCATGGCAACCACCACGTTCTCCATGCTGCCGACCGCGCCGGCGGTCACCGCCTGCACCTGGTCGATCATGCCGGCGATTTCTTTCGTCGAATTGGCAGTGCGCTCGGCGAGCTTGCGGACTTCGTCGGCGACCACTGCAAATCCACGGCCCTGGTCCCCGGCGCGGGCGGCTTCGATCGCTGCGTTCAGAGCCAGCAGGTTGGTCTGTTCGGCCACTTCCCTAATCACCGCGACGATCGAGGAAATCTTTTCGGAAAGTTCACCCAGCTGCCGGGTCTTTTCGGCGGTGGCCTGGACCGACTGCGAGGTGCTTGCGTCCGCATCGATCAGCGCCCCGACCGTCTTGCGTCCCACCAGCGAAGCCTCGCCGGAACGCGTCGCCGAGGCACTGACCTCTCCGGCGTGGTCGGACACCTGAGCTATCGACACCGACATTTCCTCGACGGACGCCGCCATGGATGATGCGGCTTGCGCCTGGGAATCCGAGGAGCGCGCCAACTGGGTGGTGGTCGCGGCCAGCTGGTTGCTCATGGCAGCGATTTCCTGGGCGTTGCTTTGCAGTGAGCCGACCAGCTGCCGCAGGGAGTCCCTCATCCGATCGCACGAGGTGAGCACGGAGCCAATTTCGTCCTGCCCCCGGGCGGCAATCCCGCCGGATAGGTCGCCATTGGCAATTCGTTGAGCGATGTTCTGGACTTCGTTCAGCGGGCCGGTGATGGACGCAACGATTCGTCCGGAGAGTATCAACAGGATGGCTGCGGCGCCGCCAGATCTCCAGGTTGCTGGCGGTAGGCGAGACATTTTTCCAGCGCAAACCTGCCGTCGGTGAGCGCTCCGGCCTGGCAACTGGCAATGCAGGGCTTGTCCGCGCAGGGCTTGTCCGCGCAGTGCACGCAGGACCGCGCGAACGCCGGAACAACGTCCTTCAATTCGGCGCCAGGTGAGCGTCGGGGACTGAACGCGCTGAGCATTTCCGGGTCTCAGTTACAAGCTAGGCTGCGCATGGCAGTGCGCCTAAGCGCTGGCGCTTTTCGCTGTGGCGGAGTTTGGCATTGTGACCGTTCTTTGAGGAGTTCCTTTATGTTTCCGCGCGTTTTGCTCGTTTGGCTACCGACACCCGAAAAGTCAAAAGCCTGCCCTCTCCGTACTGAGGTAATACTTGCGGCAATCCCGCAGGAAGGTACGGAGAGACTGGACTTGCCCTGACCGAGAGGAACGTTTTCGGAGCGCTTTGAAATGTTGGGGGGCTTCGATCATGTCGCGGCCACAAGCCAGGACAATTGCGCCTGCGCTAGCCTGCATGGTGATGGCGGGCTGCGCGACAGTTCCGACCGGAGACCGGCCACAGGTCGTCGATATGCCTCTGGCCTCGGCACATTCGGAGATTGCCTTCACCATGACCACCGGTTACAGGCAGAGCTTGGTTTGCAGTAAAGAACCGAGTTGCCCGGAGCAATCAGACAAGGTCGCCGCAATGCGCTTCGCGCGGCAAGTCGAGCGGGTAACGGGTGCTTTGCAAAAAGGAGCTCGGCATCTGTATCCGGATCTGGCGCGGCGCGCCCCGGGATTGGTCGATAGCCGCTTTGACGTCTTTATCGTCGAGAACGATGAACTTGGCAGCGCTTCCAGCGCCAACGGCAGAATCGCGCTTAATGGCGCATTTGCAGCGTTGCGGCCTTACGACGAATTGCTGGCGTTCGTCATCGCCCGCGAAATGGGCCACGTGATCGCACGCCACCCCGAAGAAAATTCGGCCGCCAGCATCGCCACGTCCGCGATCCTGAGCGTTGTTATCCCCGGCAGCAGCTTGCTGAAGACCGCGATATCCGCGACCGGATCGGAAATCGCCGCCAGGAGCAAAGAAGAGGTACAGGTGCTGGAAGCCGACGCAATTGCGCTTAGCCTGCTTAAAGCGGCAGGTTTTCGCCTGCGCGACGTCGCCCTCTCCTTGCGTATCGCGTCTGCATGGCCAGATGCCGGCCGGTGGTCGAAAAACTTCAGAGAATCATCCGACAATCTGCTTGCCGAACTCCGCAGGACCGAGTTCGCAGTCGCAGCAGCTACGGGAGAGCCCGCGGCGGGGCGCGGTAACTGATGCTTGCAGCTTCGGGTGAAGGACGTGGACTTTGGTCACAGTACGCCTACCCTGATCGACACCCATGTATTAAAAGTCGGCGGTGGTATTGGCCGATCTGAGACGCGCGGCTCCGTATATACAAAGCGGCCTTGAACGCGGTGGCAGCGCGCAAGAAATAGTCAATCATGAATTCCGGACACGCGGAACTCGATTCACAAGACCGAGCTAAACAGCCTTGATGCAACGCACCGCGTGCGTGGCGCCGAACAGGGTTTCGGCCGGATAGGCACGCTGGCAGTTTGCGTCGGCGAGCGGGCAGCGCGGATGAAAATGGCATCCCGCCGGGGGATTCGCCGGCGAGGGCATGTCGCCCGCCAGCTTCACCACTTCCCGGCCCACGCCGTCGATGCGCGGCACTGCGGCCAGCAGCGCCTGGGTGTAGGGATGGCGCGGGTGGCGCAAAACCTCGTCGGCGCTGCCGCGTTCCACCACGCGCCCGAGGTACATCACCGCCACATCGTGGGCCAGGTAATCGACCACGGCGATGTTGTGCGTGATGAAGAGATAGGCCAGCTTCAGCTCGCGCTGCAGGTCGGACAGCAGGTTGAGGATCTGCGCCTGCACCGAAACATCCAGCGCCGAGGTCGGTTCGTCGCAGATCAGCAGTTGCGGCTTTACCGCCAGCGCGCGAGCGATGGCGATGCGCTGGCGCTGGCCGCCGGAGAACTCGTGCGGATAGCGGCTGACCATGTCGGCGCGCAAGCCGACCTGCTCCAGCAGCGGCCCGACCTTGGCCGCCGCATCGCCGCCGCCGACGCTCAGCGCCTGCATGCCCTCGGCGATGATGTCGCCGATGCGCAAGCGCGGGTTGAGCGAGGCGAACGGGTCCTGGAATACCATCTGCATTTTGGCGCGCAGCGGCCGCAGTTCGCTGGTCGAGCGCGTGGTGAGTTCGACGCCGTCGAGCCGCACGCTGCCGGCCGTCGGCCGCAGCAACTGCAGCATGGCCTTGCCGGCGGTGGTCTTGCCGCAGCCCGACTCGCCGACCAGGGCCAGCGTGCGTCCCGGCTTGAGTTGCAGCGACATGCCGTCGACCGCGCGCACGGCGCCGACGGCGCGCCGCAGGATGCCGCGCCGGATCGGGAAATGCACTTTCAGATCGGCGACCTCCAGCAGCGGCTTGGCCTCGGCGGCAAACGCCGCGCCGCCCGCGCCGACTTCTGCGGCGACGCCTGGCGCGGCGCCGGGCAGGAAGCAGCGCACGCGCTGCATGGCATCCACTTCGCGCCAGGGCGGCGGCGCCTGGCGGCACTGCGGCATGACCTCGCAGCAGCGCTCGGCGAAGCGGCAGCCTTCATGGCGAACGTCCGCCGCCGGCACGCTGCCGGGGATCGTCGCCAGGCGGCCGCCGCGCCGTTCCGCGTCGGGCAGCGCGGCGAACAGGCGCACCGAATAGGGATGCGCAGGCTGGCTGAAGAAAGCGCGGCGTGGCGCCTCCTCTACCAGTTGTCCGGCATACATGACGCCGACCCGGTCGGCCATGCGCGCCACCACGCCGAGATCGTGGGTGATCAAGAGCAGCGCCATGCCCTGCTGGCGCCGCAGTTCGTCGAGCAGGTCCAGCACCTGCGCCTGGATCGTCACGTCGAGCGCCGTGGTCGGCTCGTCGGCAATCAACAGGCGCGGCGCGCCGGCCAGGGCGATGGCGATCATCACCCGCTGGCGCAGACCACCCGAAAGCTGGAAGGGATACTCGTCGAGCCGCCGCCGCGGATCGGGAATCCCGACCTGGTCGAGCAAGTCTTCGGCGCGTGCGCGCGCCGCGGCGCCTTGCAGCCCGCCGTGCAGTTCGAGCGCCTCGACAATCTGGCGGCCGACCGTCAGCACCGGGTTGAGGCTGGTGGCCGGCTCCTGGAAGATCATGCCGATGCCGCCGCCGCGCATGTCGCGCATACCCGACTCGGGCAGGGCCAGCAACTCGGTCCCCTCGAAACTGACACTGCCGCTGGCGACCTGGGCCGCGGCCGGCAGCAGGCGCATGATGCCGAGCGCCGTCATCGACTTGCCGCAGCCGGATTCACCCAGCAGCGTGAAGCATTCACCGGCGGCGATGTCGAAACTGATGCCATCGACCGGCCGCGCGGCGCCGATGTGGATTGTCAGATCCTTCACGGCAAGAATGCTCATGTCGACGACCGCGGGTCGAAGGCGTCGCGTACCGCGTCGGCGAACAGGTTGGCCGCCAGCACCAGGGCGAACATGAAGCTGAAGGCTGCCGCCAGCGACCACCAGACCATGGGCTCGCGCGCCAGCTCCATGCGCGCCGTGTTGATCATGGTGCCGAACGAGATCGTGGTCGGATCGACGCCGACACCGACGTAGGACAGCACGGCTTCGGCCAGCACCAGGCCCGAGAAGTCCATGACCAGCGCGATCAGCACGATGTGCATCAGGTTGGGCAGGATGTGGCGGCGCATGATGGCGAAGCGGCCGACGCCGAAAGCCTGCGCCGCCTGGACGAATTCCAGTTCGCGCAGCTTCAGCGTCTCGCCGCGCAAGAGGCGCGCGACGCCGGTCCAGCTGGTCATGCCGAGGATCAGGCAGAGCGCCAGCAGGCGCGCGTCGGCGCGCTCGGCCGAGGTGGCGAACCACTGCGGATGGGTGTCGATGATGACCTGCATCATCAGCACCGCGGCGGCGATCAGCAGCACGCCGGGGATCGAGGAGAGCGTGGTGTAGAGATACTGGATCAGGTCGTCGACCCAGCCGCCGACGTAGCCGGCGAGAATACCCAGCAGCACCGCCAGCGGCAGCATCACCAGGGTGGTGAGTGTGCCGATCAACAGGCCGGTGCGTATGCTTTTCAGGGAAAGATACAAGACGTCCTGACCCACCTTGTCGGTGCCGAAGACGTGGTAGCCGCCGCCGAGCGAAAGCGCGACGCCGAACAGCAGCAGGATGGCCAGCAGGGCGACCAGCACCGCGCCGGTCGCCTTGCTCTGCACTACCTTCGGGTCGTTGCCGGCGCCGTCCCCGGGGATACCGCTTCGCATAACTCTCAGGACCGCCATGAACTCCTGCTTGCGCGTCCGGCTCACCAGCGCCACCAACGCCAGCCAAACCGCCAGCGCCGCCGCCAAGCCGCGCGACAGGCGCAGGGCGATGTCGAACTCGTGGCCGGACAAGTCCTGCCCGAGATGCGCGCCGCCATGCTTGAGCCGCGGGAACTCGCGCTGCGTCGAATTTTCCAGCGCCTCCTTGGCGAACAGGTGGGTTGCCAGCGGTGCCGAATAGGTCTTCTCGCCACGCTGGCGCAGGTCGGACAAAAGCGCATCGAGCGCCGAATTCACCTCGACCGCATATCTTGCCGCCGCACCGGGTTGCGCCTCCAGTCGAGCCCGGTAGTGCAGCGAATCGAGCAGGCCGATCAGGACAAATACCGCCAGCACCGTCGCCGCCGCCATCGCCACGCCGTCCTTCAGCACACGCCCCCAGGCCGCGCGCAGCGCATCCTGGCGCCGCGCCCACAGCGCCAGGCCGACGATGGCCGCGATCAGCACGAACAGCAGCGCATCCGACCAGAGCAGCACGATTTGGAAGCTCATTGCAACCGCACCCGCGGATCGGCCAGGGTGTAGGAAATGTCGGTCAGCAGCAGGCCGACAATGTAGAGCACCGAGCCGATGAAGACCATCGAACGCACCACGGCGAAATCCTGGGCGTTGATGGCGTCGATGGTGTAGCTGCCGAGGCCCGGAATGCCGAAGAAGGATTCGGTCAGCAGGCTGCCCATGAACAGGGTTGGGATCACCACCACGACGCCGGTCAGGATCGGGATCAGGGCATTGCGCAGGACATGGCGGAACAGCACCACGCGCTCGGGCAGGCCCTTGGCGCGCGCGGTACGCACGTAGTCGCGGGTGATTTCCTCGAGGAAGATGGTGCGATACCAGCGCGCCGAGCCGCCGACGCCGCCGATCACGCCGATGATCACCGGCAGGAACAGAAACTTGGCCGCATCGAACCCGCCGCCGTAGCCCGAGATCGGCGCCAGGTGCCAGACCTTGGACACCAGCCATTGGCCGCCGATGATGTAGAACAGGCCGGAGATCGACATCATCGCCACGCACAGCACCACGCCCGAAAAATCCAGCGCCGTGGCGCGGAAGAACACCAGCAGCAGGGCGAAGGCAATCGCCACGAAGAGGCCGAGGACGAAGGTCGGCAGCGCGATCGCCAGGCTCGGCCCCATGCGCGTGGCGATCTCGCGCGCGATGTCGCGGCCGTCGTCGGCGCGGCCGAAATCGCCGGCGAACATGCGCACCGACTTGCTGAAGAAGATCGTCTCGGTCAGCGTCGCGCTGCCGCTGGCCGTCGCGTTCCATAGTAGCGGCTTGTCGTAGCCACGCTCGGCCTTCCACTTCTGGATCGCCTCGGGCGTCACGCGCTTGACGCCCAACTGCATGCGCGCCATGTCGTCCGGTGTGTTCACCACGAAGAACAGGGCGAAGGTCAACAGATTGACGCCGACCAGGATCGGAATCGCATACAGCAGGCGGCGGATGACGTAGGCAAGCATCAGGGTTTCGGCAAGTCGCGTCCCAGCAGCATAGCGAAAAATTCGCGCCGCATCGCAGGCGAAAAATCGTGACGACTGACAAATTCCGTCGCCGCCCCGGCGCCGCGCCATTCGATGCCCCAGATCGGCGCGATGGCGGTCGGCAGCATGGCATAGCGCGCGTCGCCAACAAAGCCGGGACGCGCCGGATCGAGCACGACGAAGCCGTCGGAAAAAACCCGGAAGCGTTCGATGTCCCGCAAGCGCCTGGCATCGCCCGCCGCCGCGCTGCGCGCCGCGGCGGCGTCGAGCAGCGCGGCCGACTGGCCGGGATAATGGCGCGGCGTGAAGCCCAGGTGAAAGGCATCGACCTGGACCCGGCCGTCATGGACATACAGCGAACGCCAGAGCAACAGGTTGGCCATCGAGGGCTTGACCGACAGTTGCGCGGGCTGGTGTCCGCGTGCCTGCGCCAGGGCCAGCGCCGCGGCCTCCGCCCGCTGCTGCTGAAACAAGCCGATGCCGAAATAGGCCAGGCCGAGCAGCAGCCCCCAGCGCAGGGCGCGCGAATCCGGCCGCCGCAGATAGAGATACAGCGGCACCGCGAGCAGCAGCGTGAACAGCGGATCGACCACCGCAATCAGGTTCCAGGCTTCCTTGCGCTCCGAAAACGGCAGCCACAGGTGCGTGCCGTAGCTGGTGCAGGCGTCGAGCAGGGGGTGCGGCAGGTAGCCGGCGACGCTGCCGGCGTACAGCGCGCCGAATCCGATCCGCCGCCGCAGCACGGGCCACAGCAGCAGCGCCGCGATCAGGGCGCCGACGGGGACGAAGGCCAGCGCATGGGTGAAGTGGCGGTGGTAGTCGAGTACCAGCAGGGCATCGCTGCCGCTTTGGATCAGCGCGTCGGCGTCGGGCAGCAAACCGGCTGCGGCGCCTATGCCGGCGGCGATGCGCCGTATCGCGAGCGCCGACTCCTGGCCCCGGTGACGGAACGATGCCACGCCGCTTGCCAGCGCCGCGCCCATCACGGCATGAGTCAGGATATCCATGCCGCGAATAGTAGAGCCGATTTCATTCCGACGGCGGCGCCTTCCGGCCGAAGCGGCCCAGCAGTCCTTTCGCCTTCTGCCGCGCGATGAATTCCTCGTTCCTGGGCCAGGCCCCGGTGGTCAGCCGGGTCTTGAGCGCGCCCAGGGCGGCGCCCAGCAACGCGACGACGACCAGCGGCAGCAGGATCGGCATCAGGCTGGCCAGGATCAGCCGTTCCGCGGCCTTCAGCAGCCGCGCGAGACGGGGCGGTCCGCCCAGGGCTTGTTGCAGCAGCGAGACGATCATGTAGCTGAGGAAGGCGTCGGTTATCAAGGCCCCGATGCCGAAGGGAATGCGACAGCCCAACCCCGAGAAATCGCTCTCGCCCCAGAGCCAGGGCAGCGAAATGCTGCCGGAGCAGACGCGCTCGCCGAAGCCGAAGGCGACCCAGTTGCCGATCGAGGCCAGCCCCGCCAGCGCCAGTACGGCAAACAGGCCGTTGGCCAAGGGCGCCTGCGGACCGGCGATAATGGCCAGCCCGGCGGCGACAAACGTACCGCCGGCAGCGAAGCCCAGCCAGGGCGGACCGTTGATGTCCTCCTGGCGCAACGGCCCGATGTCGAACGCAGCCAGCATCGGGAAAATGCCGGAGGCGACAAACAGGAGGCCGACCAGAAGGGCGGCGCGAGGCGTGAGATTTTGCGACGAAGCCATGGCGCCGAGGATTATGCGCCGCGCCGGCAGCGCCGTGTCACCGGAGATGGCGGCGTCGCGCAAGGCGCCCGAGACGTCGCCCTGCGCCGCCCGGCGATGGCTTTCTGCCGGCAGCGGCCCTACAATCGCGCCTTCTGGAAATCCGCCGCGTCGCAAAGGAAATACCTTGAAACTTCTGACTCGTTTGACCCTCCTGCTGTGCCTCGCCGCTCCCCTGCCCGCCCTCGCCGACGATGTCGACGCCGGGCTGGCCGCGGTCAAACAACTCGGCGTGCTGAACGGACAGGCGCTGGCCTGCGCGGCCAAGGACGCCGCCGCCCACGCCAAGATGCTGATGCTGGCCCATGCGCCGAAAACGGCGCGTTTCGGCGCCGCCTACGAAGCGGCGACGCAGGAGGGATATCTGGCCCAGACCCGCGCCGCCGTCACCTGCCCGGAACCGAAAACCCTGGCCGGCAAGATCGACGAGGTCGCGCAACGATTGCGGACGGCGCTGCCAGCCGCGCAACCGGCTGCCAAATAGCGTCGATGCGGCCCTCGCTCGCCGCCGGGCTCGCGGCCGCCCTGTGCCTGGCGAACGCAGCTCCCACCTGCGCCCAGACCGCCGCCGCGGCGCCCCGGCATACGGAGGATTCCGCGGAATCCGTCGCACTGGCGCCGCGCTACCTGTTGCAGGATGCGCGCGGCCGGGTGCTGACGCACGAGAGTTTTCGCGGCCGCTTCCAGCTCATCAGCTTCGGCTTCACTTCCTGTCCGGATGTCTGCCCGACGACCCTGCTCGCCTACAAAAATATTATCGATGCCCTTGGCGCGCAAGCCGAGCGGCTGCAGCCGATTTTCATCACGGTCGATCCGGAACGCGACACGGCGCCGATGCTGCGCGAATACACCGCCGCCTTCCACCCGGCCATTCTGGGTCTACGGGGAAGCCCCGAACTCCTGCAGCGCGCGGCGGAAAGCTTCCGGGTGCGCTACGAGAAAGTGCGCGAGCCGGGCGCCGCGCCCGAGATCTATACCATGGACCATTCCACTGGAATGTACTTGCTGGACGCCGACGGGCACTTCCTGGCCAAGTTCGCCAGCAATGCGCCGGCGCAGGAAATTTCTGCGCGCATCCGCAGCCTGATGGCCGCCGATCAGGCGCGAACGCCGCCAAGCCGGCGCGGCAACGCCCCCTTGCGCTGAAACGCCGTGCTCGGAGCGACTACTTGAACTTGTAGTAGGCCTGGTTCAGCCAGGCCGCGACGTGGGCTTCCTCTTCGGGAAACCAGCCGGCATTGGTCTGCGCGCTGCAGACTGCGACGCGCTGCGCCAGCGCCGACGCATTGTTGATCAGGCGCGGCTTGCGCGTGTACATCCCGGAACCGTCGCCGCCGATCAACTTCACGTGACAGGAAACGCACTGCTTGTCGTGCAGCGGCTTGCCCAGCTTGGGATCGCCGGCGGCCTGCGCCGGCAGCGACAAGATCACGCACAACACCGGTATCGCGATACGCATGATGGTTCTCCTTGGACGCCTTGTTCGATCGATCACTGCAGGTAGGTGATCTCCATTTTCGAGTCGAGCCCGGTCACCATGTCGAGAATGTCGTCGGTGAATTTCTCGTCTTCGTCGCTCCAGGTCGCATCCGGCGCGGCGGATGTGGTGGCCAGCGGCGCGATGTCGAAATCGACAAACCGATCGCCGATCTTCAGCACGAAAATGCCGGATGAATGTTCGACCAGTTCCCAGTCGTCCGGAATTTCAAGTTCCGCGTGCAGCTCTATCGACAGTTTCTTCATGGAGTTCTCCAGCTGGCAGGTTGCCAAACACGCATCCTAATCCCTTGGCGGGAAAAGCGCGTGGCGCGGCACCGATTTTGTTGCGGAACAGGCCATGCCACATGGCTAGTGCAAGCCGCGGCGCGACTGTTGCCAGGCGATCAGCGCCTGATTCGCCTGCGCCAGCATCGGCTCGTAGCGCTCCCTGGGCAGGCTGCGGCGCAAGGCGGCAAACAGTTCCTGCGTGGTTTCCAGGGCCAGCGGTCGCACGGCGGCGGCATCGGTCAGGCAGCGCAACTGAATGTGGGCCAGCGCCTCGGACGCCAGGCGCCAGCCGACGACCGGCATCTGGCCGATCAGCGCCACCAGCATGCCGCCCAGCGCGGCAAGAATCGGCAACGCTTCGTCGCGATCGTCGCAGGCGATCATGGCGTGCCACAGCGCCATGTGGATGCTCCGCCTCAGCTCCATCTTGAAATCGACGGCATCGCACTCGACCTGCCCGATCGCGGCAAATTGCTGCTGGAAGCGCGCATCGGCGGCCGCGTCCAGCCCGCCACGCAGGGCGCCGAGCAAGGCAGTGACGCCGGGAATCGCGGTGAGCCCGAAGGCCTGGCAATAGGCCAGGCCCCACTGGTCGATGCCGCTCACCAGCATGGCCAGGCGCAGCGCACGCGCGTCCTCGCCCGCCGCGGCGCGCGTCCAGTTGCGGCCGAGGCGTTCGATTTCGGCCACGGCCGCCTGCAGCGCGCCGTCGTCGCGCTCCAGCGTCAAGCGAAAGATGCGGGTGAAGGCATCCTGCGCCATGCGCGCGGCCAGCCGCTGCACGTCGGGCGAGGCCAGCGCCGCCAGCCCGTCGGCGGGGAGGGCGAAAGCTTCGGTGCTGTCGTGGTTCATATCACTTCGATACCTTCCTGGAATCCCGCGGGGACATATCACCTGGATACCGTCCCCGCCGTCGCGGGGACATATCGCTGGGATACCGTCCCCGCCGTCGCGGGGACATAATGGCAATCTGGTTGATCAAGCTTGCCATTATGCAGATCTGGGTCGATGCCGACGCCTGTCCCGGCGTCATCAAGGAAATTCTCTACCGCGCCGCTGCGCGCCATTGCCTGCCGCTGATCCTGGTCGCCAACCAGTGGCTGCGCGTGCCGCCCTCGCCCTACATTCGGGCGATACAGGTGGCGCAGGGTTTCGACGTCGCCGACAGCCACATCGTCGAGCAGGCGGCGCCGGGCGATCTGGTGATCACCGCCGACATACCGCTGGCGGCGCTGGTCATCGACAAACAGGCCTTCGCGCTCAATCCGCGCGGCGAGTTCTACAGCGCCGAAAACATCCGCCAGTTGCTGGACATGCGCAACTTCATGGATAGCCTGCGCAGCAGCGGCGTCGAGACCGGCGGACCGCCGGCATTCAACCACGCCGATCGGCAAAGCTTTGCCAACCAACTGGATCGCTTCATCGCCAATCGCCTCAGGCCAGGCGCTAAACCTGCGTAGCGACGACGCCGGCGCTGGCCACCTGGGCATCCTGTTCCGGCTTCACCCCGGAAACACCCACGGCGCCGACAACATGGCCATCGACGGAGATCGGGACGCCGCCTCCAAGCATGCCGCTCATGACCGGAACGGACAGGAAGGAAGCCCTGCCGGCATTGATCATTTCTTCATACAGCCTCGACTCGCGGCGGCCGAGGGCGGCAGTGCGTGCCTTTTCGGTAGCGATGTAGGCGCCGATCGGCGCGCAGCCATCGAGCCGTTCGAGGGCAAGGGGATGGCCGCCGTCGTCGACGACGGCGATGGCCACCGCCCAATTGTTCTTTTGCGCCTCCTGGCGTGCAGCGATCAGGATGCGGGCAACGTCGTCATGGGTCAAAAAAGGCTTGGTTTGCATGGGGTTTCCTGTAGGTATTGTGTTTGCGCGCCGGCTGCGGGCCGTACGCAGAACCGCTTTGGCCTGGTGGCCTGGCCGGAACTGCGCGGCACGGTCGGTATTCGCACTATATTGCCCTGGCTCCATGACGGCAAGACGATACCGATGCGCGCGTTGCAGCGAACAAGGCGAACGGCGCCGTGGTCGCGCCCGCCCTTCCAGTGCGCCGGCCATTCTCCGCAAGGCATGGTGAGACGCCAAAAACGACTTCTCATGCCCGATATGGATTTCCCGCCGGCCACGCACAATGCCAACCTGGCAGGGGTGGCCGACGGGTCCAGCCTCGAAACAGCATAGGTCGATGTTGCAGGCACTGATGACTACAGCATGATCCCCACTCAGCGCAATCTGTCGGGCTTTGGCGTGATCCTCGCCCTCCTGGCCCTGGGCGCAGGTTCGGTGGCGGCTGAGGCCTTGCCGCCGCTGCGCATCGAACCGTCGCTGCTCAAAGGCAGCATGGCATTGAAACCATCCGCCGCACTCAGGCAAACGCCTGAGGCAAGCCTGCCCATGCCCGCGTCGATGCACAAGGAACCGACGGCAACGCGCCAGGCGGCGGCATCGCCTGCCGGGACACGCGGGACGCCTGAACATTTCCTACAAATCGGCGCGTTTTCGCTGCGGTCCAACGCCGAGGCGAGGCTGAGGCAGTTGGCAAGCGAACTGGGCCCCTGGGGAGCGAAGCTGCTGATTCGGCAGCGGGACACGCTATTCCTTCTCCAGCTGGGTCCCTGGCCCGATGCAGCGACGGCACGAAACATCCGCACTCGCTTGCGTAAAGATCGCAATATTGCGGCGACCTACGTTGCGGTGCCGGCACCCGCCGGGGCTCCCGCCACCGCGTCGATTCCTGCGTCCGCAGCGGCCAGATCGACCCTCAGCCGGTGAATCGCGAACGTCTTGGCGGGCGGCGGGCAGGTCTATGCGGTGAGAAGCGGCTATCCGGCAAAGTCAGGAGCCGCTGGCCTGGCCGCGCCGTCCCCCGGCACCGCGAAGCCGAAATCTTCCGGCGCGCTCGCTGGACGGCCAGCGTGTGCGACAGCGGCCAGGTTTCGCGATCGCGCGGCCTCCGCCAAGGCGAAGATTCTTGCCGCGACCTCCCGATTCAAGGCCTTGTCCGGCATCTCGCCGACATAATTCCTGACGACGAAATTGAGATATGCCGCAATGTGTTCGATGTCCTCGGCTTCGCAGCTTGAATGGCGATCCTTGGCCAAGCGATGAATCGCAGGAATGTAGTCGTCATAGACATCGGCCGACGCGCTCGCGTGATTGACGCGGTGAGGATCCCATTCACGGAACAGCAGCTCGCGAATGGCAGCCGCCAGTGGACCAAATAACTCCAAGGGATTGTCACGGATCATGATTGGCGCTCGCAGGCCTCTACGTTCGATGAAGGAAATAACCCGGCCTGATGAGCCCGATTTCCGCCGTCAAATGCTAAGCGCTTTCAAGTTCGGCAACAATACTCACTTTCGGCATAGCATTGACCAGCGCGGGCGAGGTTTGGAAGGCCGGCACCGCGCGCAAGATTTCGGCGCAACGCCGTATGGGCCAACGAACGCCGTGCCGCCAGCGCCGACTGCCAAGTCGGCCTGAGGCGGGGAACGGCCAAGGCTATAATCGGTCATTGTTGTACCCCCCCGCCACCAAGAGGGCCACTACCCGTGAACGTGCAGGAAATACTGGCGAAGCTCGCCTCGGGCGCGAGCGCGGGCGAGATCATCTTCCCGACCACGGCCGAGATGGGGCTCAAGGTGCAGCGCTTGCTGGACGATCCCGACTGTTCGCTCGACCAGCTTGCCGGTCTGGTGCAGGCCGATCCCCTGCTGGCGGCGCGCGTGGTCGCGATTGCCAATTCGGTGGTGTACAACCGCTCCGGCCAGGCAGTGACGGACATCCGGCGCGCCGTGTCGCGCCTGGGCTTCAAGACCCTGCGTGTGCTGGCCGCGGCCGTCGTCGTGCGGCAGATGGAAAGCATGGCAAAGACCCCGCAGCATCGCCAACTGGCGGTGCAGCTTTGGGAACACACGGCCCATGTCGCCGCTCTTTCGAACGTCATTGCGCGGCGGGTGACCCGGCAGGACCCGGATACCGCTTTCTTTGCCGGGATCGTTCACGAGGTGGGCAGTTTCTACCTGATCGCCCGCGCCGGGGACTTTCCCGGATTGCTGGAAGGCGCCGATGGCAGCCTGAGTGCCTGGGACGAAGGTGGTGCGGCCGAAGTGGGCCGCGCGGTACTGAAAAGACTCGGCGTTCCCGCCGCCGTCATGGAGGCCGTCGAAGGTTTGTGGGACGGCTATCTGGCAATACCGCCGAAATCCCTCAGCGACACCTTGCTGCTGGCCGTCCAGCTGACGCCCGTCGAGTCGCCTCTTGCCCGACTCATCGGCAATGCGCGCGAAGGAACCCGCGTCGATATCGAGGTGGCCTTCGACCAAGAGACGCTGCGCGGCATTCTCCAGGAATCCGAGGAAGAAGTCGGCTCCCTGATCGGCGCCCTGCGCGCCTGATTCCATCGCGGAGCACCGGATGGCCATTCACCATTTCCAACTGCGGGGCGAGTTCATCGAACTCAATGTCCTGCTCAAGCTGCTGGGCCTGGCGCCATCCGGTGGCGCCGCCAAGGCCCTGGTGGCCGCCGGCGCGGTTGCCGTCGACGGCGCAATAGAAACCCGCACCCGGCGCAAGCTGCGGTCGGGCCAGACCGTGCGCCTGGCGGATGAGGAAATCCGCATCGTAGCCACGCCTCCTTCGAACTGATGCTGCCATGACCATACAGTGGTTCCCCGGCCACATGACCTCGGCGCGCAAGAAGGCGGCCGAGACCATGGCCCTGACCGACGTCGTGATCGAGGTCTGCGACGCGCGCCTGCCGGAGGCGAGCAGCAATCCGATGATCCGCGAGCTGCGCCTGCACCGCCAGCGCCCCTGCCTCAAGCTGCTGAACAAGTCCGACCTCGCCGACCCGGCGGTGACGCAGGCCTGGCTCGACTATTACAACAGCCAGCCGGGCGTCAAGGCCGTCGCGATGTCCAGCAAGAAACCGGGCGAGGCGGCGCGCGTGCCCGCCCTGTGCAAAACCCTGGCGCCGCACCGCAATGACGGCATCAAGCCGCTGCGCATGATGATCATGGGCATTCCCAACGTCGGCAAATCGACGCTGATGAATGCGCTGCTCAAGCGCCGGGTGGCCGCGGTCGGCGACGAACCGGCGGTGACCAAGTCGCAGATGTGCATCGACCTCGGCCCGACCATGAGCATCACCGACACGCCGGGCCTGATGTGGCCCAAGATCAAGCACGACAGCGACGGCTTCATGCTGGCCGCCAGCCACGCCATCGGCCGCAATGCGGTGATCGATTCGGAAGTCGCGATCTTCCTCGCCGCGCTGCTGCTGCAACGCTATCCGGCGCTGCTGGCCCAGCGCTACGGGCTCGTCACCGACGGCATGGACGGGATCGGCGTGGTCGAGGCCGTGGCGAAGAAGCGCGGCTGCATCGTCAAGGGCCGCCGCGGCGGTGAACTCGACCTGGAAAAGGCGGCGATGATCCTGCTCACCGATTACCGCGGCGGCAAGCTCGGCCGCGTCAGCCTGGAAACCCCCGCCAGCCGCGCCGCGATGCTGGCGGCGGCATCCGCACCGGAGGATCCGGCGGCAGAGTGATCGCCGCCATTGCGGCTCCGGTTTTCGCTTCCACGCGACACAGGGTCTATGATGGGCATAGCGTGACCCGTTCGACCCTGGGAGAAAATCATGCTGCGCACCCTGCTCCTCGCCCTGCTGCTGCTGACGCCAGTGCTGCCTGGCGCGGCCGAGGCGGCGATGATTCCCGAACGACAGAAGCTATTCACCGCGGGACGTTACGCCGAACTCGAAGCGCTGATGGACAAGGAGATCGGCGACGACCCGAAGCCGAAGAGCGCCAAGCTGCTGTTCAGGTGTGCCGCCTACAGCAAGCTCAAGCGCTACAACAAGCTGTTTCCCTGCCTCGCCAAGCTGGAGGACAACATCCGCGAGGGCGACATCGCCATGAACGACATGGCGGAAATGGAGCGGGACAGCCCCTTCCTGGCGGGGCTGGCGCGTATGGGGGCCGGAATCTCGGGCCAGGGGGACGCGCTCAGCGGCACGGTCGTACCCTTCGCCCACCTGATGCGATCGGAAGCCTACAACGAACTGCGCGACTACCCCAAAGCGAGTGCCGCCGCGCGCGCCGCGACCGACGCCATCCCGACCGGCTGGAGCATCGAGCGCAGCGTGCGCATCATGGCGCTGACCAGCCGCGGACTGGCCGAAGGCTTCGGCGGCAACCTCGAGGAGGCCGTCAAGATCGCCGAGGAACTGACCGCCATCGACACCTCCTATCCGCATTCCCTGCTCGCCGCCGACAAGTGGCACGGCGTGGCCCGCATCTATGTCTCGGTGGGCGACTTCGTCAAGGCCAACGAGGCGCTGCGGCAAGACACCAGTTCGCTGATCGGCGCACTCGCCGTCGGCCTGGCCGATTCGATTGCCGGGATGGACGTCGGCGACAGCATGTTTTCCTATGTCGAACTGCCCAAGGAATTCCTGCTCTACAAGACGCAACTGGAAATCGGCCAGGTCAAGGAAGCCAAGGAAGGCTTCGACAAGCTGCTCAAGGACAAGCGGACCCGGAGCAACGGGGAGATCTACTGGTTGCTGCTGTTCGATCGCGGCCGCATCGCCGCCGGCGAGGGCGAGATGGCGGCCGCCGTCAAGCTCTGGCGTGAGGCGGTCGAGATCATCGAGCAGCAGCGCTCGTCGATCAATACCGAAGCCAACAAGATCGGCTTCGCCGGCGACAAGCAGGCCGTCTATCGTCACCTGATCGGCGGCCTGTACGCCACCAGCCAGTTTGCCGAGGCCTTCGACTACCTGGAACGCTCGAAATCGCGCGCCCTGGTCGACATGCTCGCATCGAAGAAGGATTTCGCGGTGGCCACCGGGGATGCCGAGAAAATCCGCGAACTGCTGGCGCAAGCGGAGCAGACCGAAATTGCCGGGCTCGCCCAGGGCGCCGAAAGGCGCAGCAGGACCCTCAGCGTCGCCGCGCCCGCCGAAGCGCTGCGCGAGCAGGCGCCGGAACTGGCCACCCTGGTTTCGGTGAGCGCCATTCCGCTGACCGAGATCCAGGCCAAGCTGAGGCCGGACGAAACCCTGGTCGAGTATTTCTACGACACGCAGTGGCTATACGCCTTTGTGCTCAATCGCGAGAGCCTGAGCGTCATGCGTACGGAAGCCGGCGAACTGGAAGGCGAGGTGCGTGCCTGGCGCACCGCCCTGGAAGATCCGGAAGGCAGGACACAACTGCCACACGCACAGTCGCTCTACCAGAAGCTGGTGGCGCCGATCCTGGCCAAGCTCGATCGCCCGCGGTTGACCTTCGTTGCGCACGGCGTGCTGCACTACGTGCCGCTGGCGGCACTCCACAGTGGCAACGAATACCTGATCGACAAATACACGGTGCGCCTGCTGCCCAGCGCCAGCGTCATGAAATACCTGCGCGCCGGCGAGGCGAACTACCCGGCCGGCGCCTTGACCTTGGGCAACCCGGATCTGGGCGATCCGCGCCTCGACCTGGAATTCGCCCAGGAAGAAGCCATCGCCATCGCGCGCATGGTGCCGCAATCCCGCGCCTTCCTGCGCAAGGAAGCCAACGAGGCGACGTTGCGCAAGTACGGACAGGGCTTCCGCTACCTGCACTTCGCCACCCATGGCGAATTCAAGGCCGACAATCCGCTCAATTCGGCACTGTATCTGTCGAAGGACGAGCAAGGGGATGGCCTGCTCACCGTCAGCAAGCTGTATTCGATGCGCTTCGATACCGACCTGGTTACCCTGTCGGCCTGCGAAACCGGGCTGGGCAAGATCGCCAACGGCGACGACGTCGTCGGCCTGACGCGGGGCTTCCTCTATGCCGGCGCTGCGACGATCATCGCCAGCCTGTGGAAAGTCGACGACCAGGCCACCTCCGACCTGATGCGCGCCTTCTATCTCAACCTGAGCCAGACCGGCAAGCTCGATGCCCTGCGCCAGGCCCAACTGGAACTCAAGAGCAAGCGCCCGCAACCCTTTTTCTGGGCGCCGTTCCAGCTCCTGGGCAATCCGGACGGAGGCCAGTACGTGGCGCTGAAGCCGCCCGAGCCGGCTCCCGCCACCGCCGCTCCTGCGGCACCGCCGACGCCTGCGGCCAAGAGCAAGCCCGAGGCCTCCAGAAAGGCCAAAGGGCGATAGTCGCGCCGGCATGCGGAAGACAGCCTTATTCCGCAATGCAGCATTTTAAGCCGGAACGCTCGCGAGCTGCCGGGCGCCGGTGCCCGCTGCCGATAGCCCGCAAAGTCCTGCGTATGTTGGCAGTGGCTAATATGAAGGGCAAAACTTGACGCAAAAAAGTCGTTTACAGCCCAAGACACAATCAGTATGATCTTGCGTGTATTACAGAACTATGTTCCGTCTAGTGGAACTACATTCTTTCTTAAGGCGCCCGATTTCCGCCATGAGCGGATTACAACCCAGGAGGAGACACCCATGAAGAGCAAGTTTGTCCAAAGCCTTGCGCTCGCTACCAGCGCCCTGTTGATCGGCGGCAGCGCCTTCGCACAGGTCAAGATCGCGTACATCGACCCGCTGTCGGGCCCCTTCGCCAATGTCGGCGACGCCGGCCTCAAGGGCTTCAAGGAAGCCGCCGAAATCCTGGTCAACCAGAAGGGCGGCATCATGGGCCAGAAGCTTGAGTTCGTCGGCTTTGACAACAAGGGCAGCCCTCAGGAAACCCAGCTCCAGCTCAAGGCCGCGATCGACCAGGGCTTCCGTTTCGTCACGCTGGGCAACGGCTCGGGCGCCGCCCATTCGCTGATCGATGCGGTGAACAAGTGGAACGCGCGCAACCCCGACAAGACCGTGCTGTTCTTCAACTACGCGGCGGTCGATCCGACGCTGACCGGTGAGAAGTGCAGCTTCTGGCACTTCCGCTTCGACGCCAATACCGAAATGAAGATGGAAGCGATCAGCAACTTCATGGAAAAGGACAAGAACATCAAGAAGGTCTTCATCATCGGCCAGGACTATGCCCACGGCCACCAGGTGGCGAAGTACACCAAGGAGATGCTGACCAAGAAGCGCCCCGACATCAAGATCGTCGGCGAAGACCTGCATCCGATCGGCCGGGTCAAGGACTTCGCTCCCTACATCGCCAAGATCAAGGCCTCGGGCGCCGACACGGTGATGACCGGCAACTGGGGCAACGACCTCTCGCTGCTGATCAAGGCCGCCAAGGATGCCGGACTCAAGGCGCGCTTCTTCACCTACTACGCGGGCGGCCTCGGCACGCCGCAGGCGATGGGCGCGGCCGGCGAAAACATGGTGCTGCAGCTGACCGAATGGCACATGAATGTGCCGACCAAGTCCACCGAGCAGTTCGCCCTCGACTTCAACAAGAAGTATCCGGGCATCTGGTTCTACTACCTGCGCGTCAACAACATGGTGCAGATGGTGGCCAAGGCAATGAACACTGCCAAGTCCACCGACCCCAAGGCCGTGGCCCTGGCGCTGGAAGATCTGCGCTTCCCGGTGGACACCGGTGAAGTCTGGATGCGCAAGAGCGACCACCAGGCCATGCAACCGCTGTACATCTCGATCTTCAGCAAGAAGGACGGCAAGGCGGTGAAGCACGATTCGGAAGGCACCGGCTACGGCTGGAAGACCCTGGCCACGGTCTCGCAGCGCGATTCGCAGCTGCCGACCTCCTGCATCATGGAACGTCCATAAGCGGATTCTTCGCTTGAGGCAAGACCCGGAGGCAGGCCCCCCCTGCCTCCGCCCTCGATGGCGCCGGCCGGCGCCATCACTTTCTAATTGCATAAAGGAGGTCCAGTGGAGTTCGTCGTCATGTCGCTGCTGAACGGCATCACCTACGGCCTGCTGCTGTTCATGCTGTCCAGCGGGCTGACGCTGATATTCAGCATGATGGGCATCCTCAATTTCGCCCACGCCAGCTTCTACATGCTGGGCGCCTATTTCGCCTACCAGATCAGCACCTGGGTCGGCTTCTGGCCCGGCCTGCTGGTCGCGCCGCTGATAGTCGGCGCTGTCGGCGCGGCGGTAGAGCGCTACGGCCTGCGCCGCGCGCACCGCTTCGGCCATGTCGCCGAACTGCTGTTTACCTTCGGCCTGGCCTTCGTCGTCGAAGAAGTCGTGCAACTGATCTGGGGCAAGGTGGCGGTCGACTACCGGATTCCTGCCGAGCTCGACGGCACGCTGTTCACCCTGTTCTCCACCGACTTCCCGATCTACAAGGGCTTCATGATGCTGATCTCGGTCGGCATGCTGGTCGCGCTCTATGCGCTGCTGACGCGCACCCGCATCGGCCTCATCATCCAGGCCGCACTGACCAAGCCGGACATGGTGGAGGCGCTGGGCCACAACGTGCCACGCATCTTCATGCTGGTCTTTGGCGGCG
>Ga0209343_10000758_pt1 | contig 44709 bp, 48 predicted proteins | sample RifCSPlowO2_02_FD_184026 | JGI IMG/M metagenome (GOLD analysis project Ga0209343, IMG submission 184026) | Groundwater microbial communities from Rifle, Colorado - Rifle CSP2_plank lowO2_0.2 (SPAdes) (version 2) | ecosystem: Environmental > Aquatic > Deep subsurface > Groundwater | place...
CTCGGCCTGCTTGAGGATGGCGATGATTTGGCTGTCCGAAAAACGCGATGTCTTCACGCAAAATTTCCTTGATCCGATTAGGAGAAAATTCTACTTCTGGCGAGCACTGATTTCAGGGGGGATTACCGCATCCCGAGTATCGCTATTGGGAGAAGGCGGATTACAACGCGCTGCTGGGAGCGTTTCATCAGGCGGCGAAGGAGTATCAGGCGAAGAAGTTGGAGCGTCGTAGCGAGGCGGCGGTGGCCTAAACACTGCGCTGATGATTGAAAGCAAAAGGCCCGTCGATTGACGGGCCTTTTGTTTTGAGAATTGATGGGTATCGCTGCGCTTAACCCATCCTACGTGCTACGTGCAGTCAGTAGAAACTTATGGTTTTTTTCAATTGATCAGCAAAATCATAAATTTCGTCGAGTGAGCTGATTGGGTGACGTGTTTCGTTCTTTTCTTGGTCAAAAATACCGATATATTTCTGCGTGCGGTTGAAGTGCAAACGGCATATCGGTTTGCGATTGTTGTCGTCTAGCAGTATTCCAAAGTAGCTTTGGGTGTCGCGTTGAATGATTCGTTTAGAGTCGACAGCGGAGCGCACAATTGCTTTGACGATATGGTAGCCCTCAAGCTCTTCTAAAGTTGTCAGAACCTTATCTTCTGCCGCTTCGTCAGTTTTGTCATTTGAAGGGTCTGCTGGCGATGCGGTAGTGGCAGCGTAGCTGGGTTGAATTGCCCCGCTCATTGCAGATTTCAGTCGGTCGTTGATTTGGTCGTTCAAGAACTGTGCGACTGCCTTACGGGTCAGTTCTGTAAATTGCTCGCGTACTTTCTGAGTGATCATTCCTTCGTAAACGCGGGATGCAAAGAATTTTACGAAGTCATCGTCTGGTTTAGTGAATTGAAGTGCGATCTCTTTCTTTATTTGGCTGACGTATTTTAATTCCCCAGCAGCACTGACTATCGACTCAACATCGAAGGCTGACTTCGTAAGCTTTATAAGTTCAGGTACCGCATGCTCATCAATGTCTAAGAGGTCGAGCTCAAGGAATGGCTTTTCATCCATCTTGTTTGGGGCGTCAAGGTCAGTGAAGAATTTATAGACTTGACCATTGGTGAGGATGGAAATTCGAGCATTTGTTACATGGAAATAGCGAAATAATTGAGATGCGTGATTGATGTTAAGAGGTTCGCCGATCTTCTTGCATTCGATCAGTATCTGAACTTCGCCATCTTTTAATATGGCGTAGTCAATTTTTTCACCCTTCTTCGTGCCAATGTCACAGACGAATTCTGGGGTTACTTCCCTTGGGTCGAATACGTCATAGCCGAGAACGGTGTTTATAAATGGCATGACAAAAGCGTTTTTCGTTGCTTCTTCCGTTTTAATTGCACTTGCCTGCTGTCGGATTTTTGCAGAAAGGCTGTTTAGCTTCTCGAAGAACTCCATTTTTTGCTCCTTGCTATGTCATGCGTTATTTTTCTTAGAACCCGTAGGATGGGTTGAGCGTAGCGATACCCATCAATAATGGCTATCTGAAATCATCGCTGCTGCGCTCGCCAACGGCTTCATCTATCTCTTCGCTACCCGCCCAATCCCCCGGCAATAACCCCGCTCGCACATACCGGTGAAACGACGACCACGGCCAATCGGCTACGTGCTGCACATGCCCGTGCTTGCGTGGATTGTGGTGGATGTAATCGATATGGCGGTTGAAATCCGCCTGGTCACGGATGCGATGTTCCCAATAACGGCGCTGCCAAATGCCGCGCTCGTCTTTGCGTTGGCGGCTGGCGGATATGTGCTCGCCATAAGGCAAGGCGCGGGAAAAGCCGGTTTTGATCAAGCGCCAACGTACGGCGAAATCGGCATCACCAACGGGCAGGGTGCACAGGGCATGCAGGTGATCCGGCAGGATTACGATGGCGTCGATTTGCCAGGGATGTTGGCGCATGACCTTGCGAAAACTGGCGCGGAGCAGATCGATCTGTTCGGTTAATAACGCCTGGCGGCGGTTGGCCAAATTTAGGGTAAAGAACCAACTGGCTCCTGGGGTGTGATCGCGGCGGTAGTCGGTCATGGCTGCAGTCCTTTGCAGAGGCGGGTGTTGGCTGAGTGTAGTCGTGCGAGCGGCGTGCGATTGGGTGATGGGTATCGCGTTGCTCAACCCATCCTACGGGTGGGGGCGGGCGCACAAACAACAAACCCCGCCGAAGCGGGGTCTGGTTTTTAGCGGCGGTTGTCATATTGGCCGTGCTGGCCACGGTGGTTCTGGTAGCCGTTATAGCTGTCGTGGCGGCGGTGCTGTTTATGCCAGCGCTGGTGTTTATGCGGCTTGGCCTTGTAGTAGACCGGGGCCGGTTGGTAGTAAACCGGGCGGGGTTGGTAGTAGGCCACCCGAGGCTGATGGTAGACCGGTGGTGGCGCATGGTGGGGCACCTGCACCTGGCGGGTCTGGCTGGCAATAACGCCGCCGACTACGGCACCGATAACCACGCCGGCAATCGCGGCGTCGCGGTTGGAGGCTTGGGCGGGAGCTTGGGCGATCAGTGCGAGGCTGGCCACCAGGCCGGCGATAAGTGGGATACGTAAGCGCATGAGCGGAACTCCTCTTGGGCACCGGTTTGTCCGGTTAGTAAGTTCGACTGCGCTCTGGCGCTGGCATTGCGTAAGCGAAGGTAAAGCCTGTGTAAACAGTTAGTGGTCATCGTGGGGGGATTTGGTGGGTTCTGCGGGAAATGGGTGTGGAACTTGCTAAAGCTAAATTCCCGGCCGCAGAGCCGGATGCCTATGACGCCAATTTTTGCGGAGCCCGTTTGATGATCACTGCCTCTATCGCCGATTGCATGAGCAAGGAATTCGCCCGTATTCACCCACAGATGCCGGTGGTGCAAGCCGCCAATCTGTTGCTCCGCCATGCTGCCCTGGGCGGGCCGGTGGTCGATGACGATGGCCTGTTGCTGGGCTGGCTGTCCGAGCAGGATTGCCTGCGTGTGGCCGTGCAGGTGGCCTATTACAACCAGCGGGTCGCCACGGTGCGCGACATCATGCGCAGCGATGTGCTCAGCGTGCGCGGCGATATGGACCCCATGGCCCTGGCCCAGCAGATGCTCGGCGACAAGCCCAAGAGCTACCCGGTGGTGGATGCCGCCGGCAAGGTGCTGGGGGTGATCAGCCGTCGTCATGTGCTGCAGCAGCTGGACCGGGTGCTGGGCCAGCTGTCCACGCCGGCCTGATTCGGCTGCGCACCGCTGCGGTGCATGGCCGCGGTCAATAGCGGCGGCCTGCACCAAAATGCGCTGGCGGGCGCTGGTGCCGACCCATGCGGCGCGCCGTCGGCTGTGCCCTGAGTTTTAACAGCCTGTTAGCTGTCCTTGGCATCCTCGCGGCACTGCGCCTGCAGGGCGGCCCAGCCGTCTGCACCGAGTGCTTCCAGGGTTTCGATATTGGCTTCGAAGATCGCCTCCGGGTCGGGAAAGGCGGCTACGGCGCGGTCGATGCTGGCTTCGCGGAGGAGATGCAGGGTCGGGTAGGGCGAGCGGTTGGTGGCGTTGCCCATATCCGCGGCATGGGTGTCGGCAAACTGGAACTGCGGATGGAAGCTGGCCACCTGGAGGATGCCGCTGTAGCCGAGGTCGTCGAGGCTGTCGTCGACCACGGCGAGGAAGTCGTTGAAGTCGAGAAAGTCGCCGAGCACCGCGGGGTGGATCAGCAGGGTGGTGTCGGTTTCCTGCGCGGGGCAGTTGGCCAGGTGGTGCAGTTCGTCGATCAGCATCGCCAGCAGGTCGGCGGGCTCGGCGCTGGCGCAGACCACATAGCGGACCTGGCCCTTGACCTGCACCGCCTTGGCGAACGGGCAGAGGTTCAGGCCGATCACGGCACGTTCGACCCAGGCGCGGGTTTCGGCGATGGCGCGGGCGGCGCTCGGGGTAGTGGTGCTGGACATAGGGTGAACGACTCGGGCTGGCTGGGATGGCGTGAAGTTTAGCGCCAATAGCGGCGCGTCGGTTTTTTGCGCGGTTGCCGGGGCTGGCAACCGCGGGGGCTTAGCCGCTGTTGCGTTGCGGGTTGCCAGCGCGGCGCAGCGGGCTGCAGCGCGCCGTGTCGACGGCCCCGACATAGGGGTTGCCGTGGCCCATTACGCAGCCGACCTTCTGGTTGCGCCAGCGCTCCCACTCACTGACCGGGTACTGGCGGTTCCAGGCCTCGTAGGTGCGCCGGTCGAGCTTGGACAGGCGCAGTTGGTAGTGGTCGGCCATATACAGGTAGATACGCGCCGCGGCTCCGCGTACCGGTTGCGGCGGCATGGCGGTTTTCGCCTTGAAGTTGACCACCATGGGGCAGGCCCCGTACTGCGTGGGCTTTTCACCGAGCATGCCGAGGGCGTAGTTGGAACGGTCGCCGTTGACCTCGCCGATACTCGGCACCAGGTTGTGCAGGTCGGCTTCGGCGGCCTTGAAGGTGGCGTCGCTGCGGGTGCAGTTCTTGCGCCCACCGTTTTGCCAGCACTGGCGCTGATGGCCGATCACCCAGGCCGGCACCACGTGCTCCCATTCCACCCGGGCGGCGCGTCGCTGCTGCTTGCGCACACTGTAGCCGCAGCTGCCGAGATTGACCCGGTTGCCCTGGTAGGCGCAGGCGCAATAGAAGGTGCTGGGCCGTTCGGCGTACAGCCGCCAGGCGATTTTCTTGGCGGCGGCGAAGTTTTGCGGGGCGTCGGGGTAAACCGCTGGGGCGACCAGCAGCAGGCAGAGCAGGGCAAGCAGGCGGGACATGGGCGACTCGGGGCAAAAAAGCCGCGCATCATAACCGCAGCGGCCTGCTGCCGTGAGAGCTTTCCTGGTCGCTGCGCAATCTGTTGTGTCGCTTTAAGTTACGTGGCTAGGTGCTTGATTGCGTTGCAGGTCATATTTTCTGTACAAAAAACGCACAGGACGGATTTTGTTGCTAGCGTTACTCCATCGGATCGCCGCGAAGGGATTGCCTCTGATGGGATTTGGCTACCGCTGGATACGGCCGCATGGCCCTCTGCACACCTGGCTCGGGCTGTCGTCGACGCGCCTTTGCCGGGCCGTGGCGCTGGCGTTGCTGGGGCTCGGCCTGGCGGGGTGCGTTGGCCAGGATCATCAGTCGATTGTCGGTAACCGCAGCCCGATCAAGGCCACCGAGCTGCTGCAGAGCAATGCCGACCGCATGGCCACCCTGAGCATGCGCAACAACCTCAATAGCCTCTATCGGCTGATGGACAAGCTCTACGCGCGCAACCCGCAGGAGTGGCGCAAGGGTGGCTTTGCCGACCTGCCCGCAGCCAAGCGCGCGGTGCATGTCGCGGTGGAGCAGAACCAGCCACTGGCGGAACTGGGTGGGCGCACCGATGTGGCGGCCCTGAGCTATGCGCTGAGTGGGCAATACCAGGGCGACCGTGTCGCGGCCTTTATCTATGCCATGGCCAGCATGTTGATCACCGCCCACGGCGGGCGTACCCAGTACTACCTGACCGATTCGCTGGATGCGCAGTTTATTCACAACGCCGCGCGCAATATCGAGAAGGCCCACTGGATGCTGGTCAACCGTCGCGACAGCCAGGGCCGGCCCTGGCTGCTGTCCAACGAGATCTCGGCCGAGGGCTATAACCTCAGTTATGCCGTGGAGTTCGGCAAGATGGTTGCGCGCCTGGATCTGCTGACCGATGTGCTGGATGAGCGTTACCGGCGGATCGGCGTCAACTACGCCCACGGCCTGCTGTTCCTCAATTTTCTGCCGGTGCAGTAGCGGGGCTTAGTAGGCCTCTTCGAGACGCTTGTTGTTGACCTGGTTGGCCTGCTCGATCTGTTGCTTGAGCTGCTCCATCTGCTGCTGTGCCTGGGCGGCCTTTTTTGCCTGCAGATCGGCGACAACCGCGGTTTCGCCTGCGCCGCAGGCCCCGAGGGCGAACGTGGCGGCAAGTAGCAGCGAGTGGAGAAACTGACGCATGGCGGACTCCGAGGCGGGATGGCTGACGAGGGCCGATTATTGCCAGCGCTGGTAGATCTGGTCCAGTTTGCCGTTCTGCCGCAGGCGCTCCAGGGCTGCGGCAAACTGCTTGGCGCGAACGCTGTCGCCCTTGGCGAAGGCCACATAGCGCGGCATTTCCACCAGCGGTTTGGGCAGGATGCGCACGTGTTGTTCGGCACGCTGCTCGCGGACGAAATACATCAGCTGCACCCGGTCGCCGATGATGATGTCGATGCGTCCGGCCAGCAGCATGGACACCAGTTGCCGCGGGTTCTGCGCGCTGGTGTCGCGGGCCAGGTCGGCTTTGTCGAAGTCCGACTGGTAGGCATAGCCCCTGACCTGGCCGATCACGTAGGGCGACAGGTCGTCCAGCTGTTTCCAGTCGCCGATGGCGGTCTTGCTGGTGGTCATAAAAACCGTGGAGCCGGTGCGCAGGGGGCCGATCAGCTCGTATTGCTGCATGCGCTCCGGGGTGCCGGCGAACTGGAAGGCCATGGCCACCGTGCCGCGGTCGAGCATGCGCTTGACCCGCTCCCATGGATAGAGACGCAGAATATAGGGGGTTCCCGCTTCCCCCAGCACCGCCTCCACCAGTTCGACATCCAGCCCGAGCGGGGTGTCGTTTTCGAGGGTGACATAACTGTAAGGGGCGAACTGCTCATCGCCGACCACCCGCCAGGGCTCGGCCTGCACGACGGCGGTGAATAGCAGCAACAGACAGAGCGCAACACGCAGCATGACGGTCTCCTGAACCCTGCACGCGATCCGGGCGCGCAGTGCATTAACAAGGCTAGCCAATGGCGGGAAAAATGCTGCGCTTGCCGAGCGATTGAGCCGGAGCGGAAACCGTAGGGTGCGCCGTGCGCACCGAGATTGACTCCTCTACCTCAGGCGCAACGCGATGCCTGCGGGGCCTGCCATGGCCTGTTGGGCTTCGCGGCGCTCAACGCCAACCTGTCCGCGTGGGCCTGATCCCTGGGCGTGGGGGAGAGCCCGCGGTCACGTCGGTGCGCACGGCGCACCCTACCTGTTGCACGATTTTCCCGCGTACGCCGATGAGTCCCCTCGCCCCTTGGGGGAGAGGGTTAGGGTGAGGGGGAGCGTTCGCCGCACAGTCGCGATACTCATAAGAGATCGCGCCTAAACAGTCAACGGCCACACCGCCACAAAAAAGCCCCGGCTGCTGGGCCGGGGCTGGGGTGTTGCGGGCGCGGGTTGTTAACAGGCTGTCAGACCTTGCGCACAAACTCGGACTTCAGCTTCATCGCGCCGATACCGTCGATCTTGCAATCGATATCGTGATCGCCGTCGCACAGGCGGATGCCCTTGACCTTGGTGCCGACCTTGACCACCAGCGAGGAGCCCTTGACCTTGAGGTCCTTGATCACGGTGATGGTGTCGCCGTCCTGCAGCACATTGCCGACCGAATCCTTGATCACCTTGGTATCGTCCGCGGCGTCTGCACCGGCGCTGGCCGACCACTCGTGGGCGCACTCCGGGCAGATCAGTAACTCGCCGTCGGCATAGGTGTATTCGGAATTGCATTTGGGGCAGGCTGGCAACGTGCTCACGCGAGGTCCTCGGCTTGGGAATAATCAAAGCCGCATAGTATATAGGGTTTTATCGCGAGTCGGCGGTGCGCATGGCCGCAGGTGCGTCGCCAGGGCTCTGTAACGGGCTGCGCGCGGCAGAGGCTGCCGCGCTTTTAGCGGCAATAGGTGCCTGCGCCATGGGTGCTTGGCCTACTACCAGCTGTAGTAGTCGCGGTCGTAACGATGATGTTTGCGGTGATGCCTGTGGTGCTTGTGATGACGCGGTTTGTAATAGCGGTGCTCGACCACTACCGGGTAGGGCTCGTAATAGCGTGGGCGGGGTTCGTAATAGACGACCCGAGGTGGCGGCGGTGCCACCTCGACATAGACCGGCGGAGCATGCCGGCTGCTGGCAATCACGCCACCGACCACGGCCCCGACTACGGCTCCGGCAATCAGCGCGTCGCTACGTGAGCCATGGTCGGCTGCGGCCTGACCGGCAAAAGCCAGGCTGCCAACAAGCACCGTGATTAAGGGAATGCGGCCAATCATGAGTGAAAATCCTCCAGGGGGTCGGCACGCGCCGATTAGAACTTTTGACCCTGCGTCCGGAAAAAATTCCGCTGGAGATTGTGTAAAGCTTTTGTAAAGAGAGTGCCCGGCCGAACAGTGGCGATATCCCTGCGCCGGCGATAGCCGGGGCCCGTAGGGTGCGCCGTGCGCACCGGGGCGGCCGCCGCAGCTGTTAGCGCGCGGCCGGCTCGGGCCAGTTAAGGCTGCCGCTGTCGCTGAAGCGCCGGGTGCCTAACAGGCCGCCGGCCAGTTTGCCGCGCAGTTCATAGGGCAGGCCCTTGGCCCCCTGGTAGCCCGCTGCGCCCCAGGCCTGGCGCATGGCCGAGTAGGCGGAAATGCTCACCGGGATGCTGATAACGGTTTCGCCAAAGCGCGGCACCTGGCCGCTCTGGTTGCTGACGCCGCTGGCCAGCGGCTGTTTGTTGATATCCAGCTGCACGGCCACGCCGTTGAAGTCGATGGGGGTTTCGTTGGGGTTCTGCACCCGCAACTTGAGGGCGAAGCGCACCTCCAGGCCCTGGCCGGGCAAGGGTTCCAGGCCGACCAGGTCGATATGCAGCGGGTCGCGCGGGGCCAGGGTGCTGCAGGCGCTGAGGCAGAGCAGCAGGGCCAGGCCCAGGGGACGTAAAGGCTTGATCAGGGTGGTGGGCATGCTCGGGTTTTCCGTTATGGCGGTCAGGGCAGGATAGTAGACCCTGCGCCGCGGCTTTTGCTCACCGCATAGCCGCCTGATGTTGCACCACAGCTGAGCAGAGGCCCATGCGGTCTGTTGTATGGGCTGCCCTTGCGGGTGGCGATTGGCGAAGTCAGTGGCAGCATGGCGTGGTTGCGTATCGCCCACAGCGCTGCTGAGGTACCCGGGAACGGGCGGGGGGCTGTAGCTACGCGCTCGGCCCGGGTTGCCCGGGCCGAGTCGGTGTGGATCAGAAGTGTGCTTTTACCAGCAGGCTGGCGGTGTTCTGATCGGTCGGGCCGACGAAGTTGTCGCTGACAAAACCGCTGTCCTGGATGCCGTACTTGTCCTTCCAGTAGTCGTATTCGATGCCGACATACAGCTGCTTCTCGCCCCAGTTCATGGCCTTGCCCAGGTCGTACTTGATCTGCGGGTTGAAGTGCAGGTTGGCGTGGTAGCTCTCGTCGTTGTCTACCACCCAGTCCATAAAGCCGTCGATAACGATGTCGGATTTGCCCACCGGAATGGTGTAGCTCCACACCGGGGTTACCTGCCAGACGCCACTGCCATCACGGTCGCCGTCGGTTTCGCGGTGGTAGAAGTTCAGCGAGAAGTAGTCGAAGCCGGGGATCGCCAGATCGAAGCCCGGGCCGATCAGGTAGGACTCGACATCGTCTTCGCCGAACTCGTAGGTAGCGGCCAGCAGCACGTCCTTGACCGGGCCGAACTCCAGCTTGCTGTCGAACAGCTTGCCGAACGACAGGCGCGGTGAGAACTCGCCGTAGAAGGTGTGGCCATCGCCCGCGCCATTGGTGGCGTCGGTGTTGTACTTGATGGTGTCGACGAAGAAGAACAGGTCGCCGATAGCCCAGCCGCTGGCGTGCTCGAAGGTGATGGTCTGCTGGATTTCCGGGTCGACCTTGAAGTCCTGGCCATAGAGGTAGGTCAGGCTGTTGTTCTGCCAGTGCATCAGGTCGCCGGCAATAGCCTGGCCGCCCGCCAGCAAACCGCCGGCCAGGACCAGGGAGGAAAGGGTACGGTTCATCGAGTGGTGCTCCCCAAAGTGCTGAATTATGGTTTTAAACCTGTCTGAGTGGTCAGGCTGTCGGAGCTAGAGCAAGAACAAGGCCAAGTCCTGCGTTTTTCTCCGGCAACGCTTTAGCGCGGGGGAAGCGGTGCTGGCGCGTGATCATCGCGGATGTGGCGCGGGCGGCAATCAAGGGGCGATATGCCCCTTTTTTTGACCGATAGGACAATTTTTGCCTTGAGTTGGTGCGCGCCGAGGGCTATCGCTTGCCTTGGGCGGCGATTCAGGCTCTGCAGGCCCTTGAAAAATGTAGGCGAGGCAGCCGAGGCAAGGCGAAAACAGGCGAGGAAGCGGAGTTTACGAGCTGTAAATGAGCATTCCGAGTCTGTTTTCAACGCCGTATCGGCAACGTAGGTAGTTTTTCAATGGCCTGCTCAGAACGAGTCGATAATGCGCCCCAGCATGGCCATCGCCTGTTCGCTCTGGGCGCTCCAGGGGTGGCCGTAGTTCAAGCGTGCGCAGTTGCCGAAGCGGCGGGTGGCGGAGAAGATCGGCCCCGGGGCCAGGCTGATGCCCTGGGCCAGGGCCAGCTGGAACAGCTGCAGGGAGTCGACCCGCTCGGGGAACTCGAACCAGAGAAAGTAGCCACCGCTGGGCCGGGTGACCTTGGTGCTGGCCGGGAAGTGCCGTGCGGCTGAGGCGAGCATTGAAGCCTGTTGGGTTTCCAGGGCGTGGCGCAGCTTGCGCAGGTGGCGGTCATAACCGCCATGCTGCAGGTAATCGGCCAGGGCGGCCTGAGCGGGCACCGAGGGCGAGATGGTGGTCATCAGCTTGAGCCGGCTGATCTGCTCGGCATAGCGCCCGCCGGCCACCCAGCCGACCCGGTAACCGGGGGCCAGGCATTTGGAAAACGAGCCGCAGTGCATCACCAGGCCGTCGCGGTCGAAGCTCTTTACCGGCTTGGGCGGCTGGCTGCCGTAGTACAGCTCGGCGTACACGTCATCCTCGATCAGCGGCACCTGATGGCGGTGGAGCAGCTCGTATAGCTCGGCTTTCTTCGCCTCGCTCATGCTCGCGCCCAGGGGGTTCTGCAGGCTGCTCATAAACCAGCAGGCCTTGATCGGCAGGCTGGCCAGGCGCTCGCTCAGTACATCCAGGTCGATGCCCTCGCGCGGGTTGACCGGGATTTCCACCGCCTTGAGCTTTAAGCGCTCCAGCACTTGCAGGGTGGCGTAGAAGGCGGGTGCCTCGATGGCCACCAGATCGCCCGGCTGGGTCACACATTGCAGGCACAGATTGAGCGCCTCCATGGCACCGCTGGTGATCACCAGTTCCTCCAGCGCCAGCCTCACGCCGCTGACCATATAACGCAGGGCGATCTGCCGGCGCAGGTTGGGGTTGCCCTCGGTCATGTCGGCGATCACCGCCTGCGGCTGCATATCGCGCAGGCTGTGCGCCATGGAGCGGGCCAGGCGCGGCAGGGGAAACAGGTCGGGGCTGGGAAAGGCCGAGCCGAACGGCACGGTGTCCGGGTCCTTCAGCGAGGCGAGTACCGAGAACACCAGCTCGCTGACATCCACCTCGGTGGTCTGCGTCGGCTGCTGGCTGGTTTCCGGTTCGGCCAGGGAATGCCGCGCCAGCTCGCGCACGTAGTAGCCGGAGCGCGCGCGGGCCTGGATCAGGCCGCGGTCTTCCAGCAGGTAATAGGCCTGGAACACCGTGGACGGACTGACCCCGTAGGTGCGACTGGCGTGGCGCACCGAAGGCACCTTCTCGCCGGGGGCGAGCATGCCGCTGCGGATCAGTTCGGCAATCTGGTCGGCGAATTTCTCGTAGCGTTTCATCGTATTCGTAGGTGCGCTGAGCATTCCAACGCACTCTACGGGGAGTTGCCGCGCCATGCGACTGTCAGCGCCCGCGCGGGGCGATGAATACGCTTTGGCTGTGCGCGCGCTCATCCGCATCGGCCAGGTTGCTCAGCTCGAAACGCACCGGCCTGGTCGCGCCGCTGGCCTGCTCGACCAGCTGCACCACCGTCACCGGCACATCGAGAATTTCCCCGGGGTTCAGCTGCAGCTGCTGCGGGGCGTCGAGGCGCAGGCCGGGGCTGTCGACCAGGGCCAGGCCGTAGCGCTGCGGCTGCTGGGTCTTGTTGATCACCTTGAGCAGGTAGGTGTTCTCGATCTGCCCCAGCTGGTTTTCGCGGTACATGCTGCGGTCCTTGGCCGAGTCGATGGACAGCATCGAGCGCGCGCTCAAGGCCCAGACAAAGGCTCCGATCATCAGCACCAGGGCGATGCCATAGCCGATCAGCCGGGGCCGCAGCCAGTGGGTCTTGCCGCCTTGCAGTTCACGCTCGGAGTGATAGCCGACCAGGCCTCGGGCGTAGCCCATCTTGTCCATCACCCCGTCGCAGGCGTCGATGCAGGCACCGCAACTGATGCAGTCGATCTGCAGGCCATCGCGGATATCGATACCGGTGGGGCACACCTGCACGCACATAGTGCAGTCGATGCAATCGCCCAGGCCCTCGGCCTTGTGGTCGCTGTCCTTCCTGCGCGGGCCACGGCCTTCGCCGCGCTTGGCGTCGTAGGCCACCAGCAGGGTGTCATCGTCGAACATCGCACTCTGGAAGCGCGAGTAGGGGCACATATGCACGCAGACCTTCTCGCGCAGCCAGCCGGCGTTGAGGTAGGTGGCAGCCATAAAGAACAGCACCCACACCAGGGTGCCGCCCTCCAGTTGCAGGCGCAGCAGGTCGCTGGCCAGCGGGCGGATCGGCGTGAAGTAACCGATAAAGGTCAGCGCCGTGAGCAGGCTGACCGCCAGCCAGATCCCGTGCTTGGCGCTGCGCCGCAGCAGCTTGTTCAGCGACCAGGGCGCGGCATCCAGCTTGACCCGCTGATTGCGCTCGCCCTCGGTAACCTTCTCCGCCCACATGAAAACCCAGGTCCACACACTCTGCGGGCAGGTGTAGCCACACCACACCCGGCCGGCCACCACGGTGATGGTGAACAGGCCGAAGGCGGCAATGATCAGCAGCGCCGAGAGCAGAGTGAAATCCTGCGGCCAGAAGGTCGCACCAAAGATGTAATAGCGATGCTCGGCCAGGTTCCACAGCACCGCCTGGCGACCGTCCCAGTCCAGCCAGGCGGTGCCGAAGAAGATCAGAAACAGCAGGCCGGCACCGTACAGACGCAGATTGCGAAAACGGCCGCTGAAACTACGGGTATGAATCGGCCCGCCGGCCTGGGAGGGCGTCAGGCGGATAGGCTGGCGCGGGTCGATGGTCTCAATGATCTGCGCGGGAATACGTTCGCTCATTACGGGCCTCGTCGGGCTTTATCAGGCGAGGCGAATGATGCGAGCGCGGGTATTTGGATAACAGACTCAGGTTTTCAAATAAAAAGCGGATCAGATGGTGGGGGAGATCTGGCTTTAGTGGGGGGATGGGGCGGCAATCGGCCAAAAGCAGTTAGTCGTAACAGGCAGCCCCCCCAAAGCAATCGGTTCACGGTAAGAAATGGAACGATGACGCGCTTTTTACTGAGGCTCCAGCTCCGACCAAAATGGACGTCGCCCGAGACTCAGCATCTCAGCATCAGCAATCCGTAGTCTTCAAATGTAAATGACTTGGCCGGACGGATACACAGGCTCGTCAGTATTGACTTATCAGGCATGGGCTGTAATTTAGCAATTATGCGAAATTGCTAAGGGTTGCATTGTGATGAATTATCTTTTTGTGCTTAAGGCATTGGCCAGCGAGCCACGTCTTCGTGTTCTCGAATGGCTCAAAGAGCCCTCGACGCATTTCCCTCCGCAAGTGGATGGCGACTTTGAGACTGACGGTGTCTGCGCCGATTACATTCGCGAGAAGCTCGGCGTTGCCGCTGCCACTGCTTCGCGTCATCTGACGCTTCTAACCGATGCTCAGTTGCTAATTGCGACACGTAAAAAAGGCTGGGTGTTTTACCGACGTAATGAGGTTGCTATCACGCAATTTTCCCAAGACCTTAAAGAACTGTGAAGGATTACCATGACCATTGGATTCATTCACGTTGATGTTTTCAGCGCCACTCCATACAGCGGGAACAGCCTTGCGGTTTTCCCCGATGCTCGAGGTTTAAGCTCCGAGCAGATGCTACGCATTACGCAGGAACTAAGGCACTTCGAAGCGATTTTTCTTGAGCAGACCGAACACCCTCAGACAGTTCGCGCTCGAGTCTTTGATTTGTTCGGGGAGCTTCCTTTTGCGGGCCATCCGATCATTGGGGCAGCGGCAACGCTTTGCGATTCCGCAAATAAAACCGTGCGCCAAACCTGGCAGGTTATTTTGTCTAGTAAAACCGTCAGCGTTACCACTGAGCGAACCGATTGCGGTTACTACGGTTTGCTCGATCAGGGAGCGCCTGAGTTCCTCGGCTCGGTCTCTGACCGCGATGCAATCGCTCAAGCGTTTAACCTGGAACTCAGCGATTTACGTGCCGACCTGCCGATAGAGGTGGTCAGTACGGGCCTGCGCTATTTGGTTGTGCCGGTTCAAACCGGCGTACTTGAGCGTGCGCGTATCGTGGCGGACATTACCGAACTGCTATTAGACCTAGGCGCGCAATTTGGTGTACTGCTCGACGAGACGGCGCTCGAAGTGCGCCACTGGAACAATGACGGGATTATGGAGGACGTCGCCACCGGCAGCGCCGCAGGCGTGATCGGTGCATACCGTTTGAAGCATGGTTTGGCGAACCCGGGTGAAGTATTCATGCTTCATCAAGGCCGCTTCACTGGGCGCCCGAGTGTGCTTCGTGTGCAGCCTGAAGGCAGCAGCCGTGCGGTCACTACGGTCAAGGTAGGTGGGGATGTCGCCTTCGTTGGGCGTGGCACGCTGGAGGTGCTGCCATGAGTATCCGCATAATAAACGCCGATGAACTTCGGGCACTGGTGAAATTTGAGGACTTAATCGAACCTGTTTCCCGCGCGTTTCAGGAGTCTAGCGCTAAGCAGGCCGAGAACGGCTTGATTGTAATGTTCCCCGCGGCTGCACCAGATTTGGGTGATGTTGTCATCAAAACCGGAACCTTACGCGGCCATCGTGTGTACATCGTCAAGGTGTCACCCTGGTTTAAGGTCAACCTCGAACGAGGCCAGCCCCAGGGGGGGTGTGTCGGAGTGTTCGACGCAGACACGGGGCATACGCTTGCATTGCTCAATGAAGAACATTACCTATCGGACATACGCACTGCCGCAGCGGGTGCGTTAGCCGCTCGAGTGTTCGCGCCAACCAGAATCAAAACAGCGGCAGTGCTCGGTTCGGGTGTGCAGGCTTATTGGCAACCACAAGCTCTTTATCGCGAGCGCCCATTCGAGACTCTGTTGATCTGGGCACGTAACGAGGACAAAGCCAACGCCCTGAAAACCCGCCTGGTTGAGAGGCTGCCCAATGTCGAAATCCGTGTAACCAGTGACCTCGAACAAACGGTTCGCAGCACCGATGTGCTCATCACTGCGACGCTCTCCAGAGAACCACTGGTACGAGGAGAATGGTTACGCGAAGGGCAGCACATAACAGCCGTTGGTGCAGACGATCCGACCAAGTGCGAGTTAGACGCCGTGGTTTTGCAACGTGCTCGAGTCTTCGTAGACTCGGTCGAGACTACGATTTCGAACGGAGATGTTTTACGCGCAATTCAACAAGGACAATACCGCCCTGAGAGCGTGGCGGGGGAAATAGGTGAAGTGTTGGCTGGGCGCAAAATTGGACGCACGAAGAGTGCAGATATCACAGTGGTAAAACTCGTGGGCATTGGTGCGCAGGATTTGGCTGCGGCCGAATATGTGCTCGAAAACCTGTCCAGCTAAAGCATCAATGCTGGTATGTCCTCCGGCCACGTTTTTTCAGATCGGCAAGGCTGTATGCTTAAGGTCGTAGTAGACCCGGTAAATCTATCAAATGCCTGTCTAGTTTATCTTGGTGCGTAATTGCGTTGCCACTGACCAGTCCGTTGCATTCGTGGTGACCAGTCGTTTGCATTCGACATGACCAGCACACGCCGTATTGACGACTGGCAGAGAACAGCCATTTGGTGCTTATTTTCAATGTCAGCTTTGGGTCGTTTTCTGCCTCACGCGACTGGCTGCTATTGGCCGAAAACGGACGTTGATAGCAGGAAAAATCCCCCTTGACCGCCGAGCCGGCCAAGACTGAATACAATACGCCCCCGATTACCCTGGGCCATAAATATGGCTGCATCGCACAAGGACCTCGCCTCCATGGCCTCCGCAGATAAACAGCAAAAACGCGCCCAGCGGGCCAAAGCCAAGGCCAAGCAGAACCGTTCGGGCAAGGCCAAAGCCAATGTCGTCCATCCGCTGCTGGCCAATCCGCTGATCAACGAGCCGTTCGATGATGTGGAAATCGACCTGAGCACCTTCGACTTCAAGGACATCGAAGAGAACGGCTTCGACCCGGCGCACTTCGACGATCTGTTCCAGACGATGAAGCTCGGTGAGGGCATCAGCCTGCTGGCGATGTGCCTGGTATTCCTGCAGTACCCGGTGCTGGAACTGGTGGTTGCCGAGGAAGCGGAAGACGCGGCCACCGACTTTATGATGGGCCTGCTGATCACCTACCGCGGGATCTTCCACGATGAAGACGAAGACACGGCAGTGGAGTGGATCGGCAGCGCCGCTTTCCAGAATGCCTACAACGAAGCGTCGCTGATCCTGCAGAAGAAAAACGCTCGCGGCCCCCGCGTTTAGCCGCGCGTCGAGCAGCCACTGTTGGCAAGGCCGTTCGGCCGGTTCCCCTACCGGCCGGGAGGTTGATTGCGCCTGATCAGGCCTGCGGAGGTCTTCTGGGCGGTGAGGAAATCCCCCGAATTACTTGCTGCGTTTTTACACCGGCCCGGTCAAAAGCCGTCACTCAAAGTCGTCTCCGCAAACCGGCGAGCGCTCGGCTAGCCCGCTGACGCTGCCCCTTCACTGTGTGATTAATTGACCTGCAGCAGTGTTTTGTTTGATTGGCCGATAACTGGTTCCACGGTGGCTATTTTTGTTTGAGCATGTCTGCCGAAGCCTCACCGCAGAGTCTGAAATGAAGAACATCAAGATAGCCTTGTGGGCGTTGCTGATAGGGCTAACCCTGCTATGGGCATTGGCAGATACCTTCCTGCCGCAGCCGCTGACCTATTTCTCGTTGCGCGCGGTACTCGTGCAATACACCGGCATCATCGCGATGGCGGCCATGAGCGTGGCGATGATGCTGGCTGTGCGTCCGCGCCGCGCCGAACCGTTGCTGGGCGGACTGGACAAGATGTACCGGCTACACAAGTGGCTGGGCATCAGCGCGCTGGTGTTTGGCAGCCTGCACTGGGTTTGGGCCAAGGGGACCAAGTGGGCGGTTGGCTGGGGGTGGCTGAGCAAACCGGGCAAGGGGCGTGGTGCGGGCCTGGACCTTGGCTCCCTTGAGCAGTTGCTGCGCAGCCAGCGTGGGTTGGCCGAGACGCTTGGCGAGTGGGCATTCTACGCCGCCGGGGTGCTGATCATCCTGGCGCTGGTCAAGCGCTTCCCCTACCGCTGGTTCGCCAAGACCCACACCATCCTGGCCGCGCTCTACCTGGTGCTGGTGTTCCACACTGTGGTGCTGATCAAGTTCGCCTACTGGTCCGAGCCGGTCGGCATCGTCACTGCCCTGCTGCTGGTGGGTGGCAGCCTGGCGGCGTTCCAGGCACTGTTCAACCGCATCGGAGCCCAGCGCAAGGTGCAGGGCGAAATACAAACCCTGATCCAGTACCCGGAGCTGCGCGTGCTGGAAACCCATATCGCACTGCAAGCAGGCTGGCCGGGGCACAAGGCCGGTCAGTTTGCCTTCGTCACCTCGTCCAAGCCGGAAGGCGCGCACCCCTATACCATCGCCTCGGCCTGGAACCCGCAGCACGCGCCAATCACCTTTATCACCAAAGCCCTGGGCGACCACACCAGCCAACTGCCGCAAACCCTGCACGTGGGCGATCAGGTGACGGTAGAAGGGCCGTATGGCTGTTTCACCTTCGACGACCAGAACCTGCGGCAGATCTGGATCGGGGCCGGCATCGGCATCACGCCCTTTGTGGCGCGGCTAAAGCAACTGGCGCTGGAAGCTGATCATCAATACAGCATCGATCTGTTCCATCCCTCCACCGAATATTCGCCTCAGGCCATTGATAAATTGCGCGCCGATGCGGCCGCCGCCGGAGTCCGCCTGCACCTGCTGGTCGCCGACCAGAATGGCCGCCTCAGTGGCGAGCGCTTACGCAAGGAAGTTCCAGACTGGCAGGCTGCCAGCGTCTGGTTCTGCGGGCCTACGGGCTTTGGCCGGGCCCTGCGCAGTGACCTGTTGACCCATGGTTTGAAGCCGGAAGACTTCCATCAGGAATTGTTCCAGATGCGTTAAGTCCCCATTTTCAGTAACGAAAAAAGACTGAAAGGGAGACAGATCCAATTGCCGCTGACTGACGGTTTTGGGCTCCTTCAGGTTCAAGAATGTCCTGCCTATAGAGCTTTACCTCAGGCCGACTGCCGACCAGGCCATCTGCTGCGTATTTTTCCGCTGGATCTGCAGCGAAGGGGATTTTTCCTGCTCTAAACGTCCGCTTCGGCCCGGACCGGTTAGTGGGTGCTCCCCGATTGTGAGGGGTGGATTTTTTTCAGCGTCGTTGTAACGCCAGCGCCACTCGTCGCTCTAGTTGAATGCCGGCACGCAAAACCCCTTTCGCCCGGCCAACCAAGATTTATCGAGGATACGCAGATGACCATTAAAAACAGCGCCGCTGGTGCCGCTATCGCCTTCGCTGCTGCTGCCATGTTTGCCGGTATGTCCGGTACTGTTGTGGCGGCTGAAGAAGCCAAGGTGCATTGCTACGGCGTAACGTCCTGCAAGGGCCAGAACGACTGCAAGACTGCCGAGAACGCCTGCAAAGGCCAGGCTGTCTGCAAGGGCCACGGCTTCAAGGCCATGACTCAGGCCGAGTGCGATGCGGCGGGTGGTACTGTCGGCGAATAAGTGAGCCGGGGCGACCGCCGCGCGGTGGCCCCGCATCACCGAGCAAGGAGTCAGCGATGAATGCTCAACACGGCAATCTAGGCTTTGGCCTGGGCCTACGCAGCACCTACTACCAAGCCATTCTCGAACAACGGCCGGCCATCGACTGGTTCGAGATCGTCTCGGAAAATTACCTGGTGGATGGCGGCAAAGCCCTCTACTTTCTTGATGCCATCGGTGAGCAGTACCCGCTGGTAATGCATGGCGTATCGTTGTCGATTGGTGGCCCGCACGAACTGGACCGCGACTACCTGCGCCAGCTCAAGCAGCTGGCCGCACGGGTGCAGCCGGCGTGGATCTCCGATCACCTGTGCTGGAGCCGGGGCAATGCCCATCAGCTGCATGACCTGCTGCCGCTGCCCTACACAGAGGAAAGCCTGCAGCATGTGGCCGCGCGTGTGCGCCAGGTGCAGGACGTAATTGAACGGCCGCTGGTGCTGGAAAACGTCTCCAGTTACCTGCGCTGCGCCGATGACCAGTTCAGCGAATGGCAGTTTCTCAGCGCGCTGTGCGAACTCAGCGGCTGCGAGCTGCTGCTGGACGTCAACAATGTCTACGTCAGTGCGCGCAACCATGGTTTTGATGCCTGGGAGTTTATCCGCAGCCTGCCTGGGCAGCGCGTGCGCCAACTGCACCTGGCGGGCCACAGCGACTATGGCCGCTATTTGATCGACACCCATGATCAGCCGGTCAGCGACCCGGTCTGGCAGCTCTACCAGCGCACGCTTGAGCACCTCGGCCCGGTTTCCACGCTGCTTGAGCGCGATGACCATTTCCCGGATCTGGACGAGTTGCTCGCAGAGTTAGACAAGGCTCGCCGGGTCGCTGCCGAAGCACTTCCAGGCACTGCCCGATGCGCCTGAGTGACTGGCAGCGCGAGGTGCAGGCCTACCTGCTGAATCCCGAGATTCAGCCTAACCCGGCCCTGCAGGCGAGCCTGCTGGGCAGCGCTGCGCTGAGTGCCGAGCAGGGCCTGGCGATTTACCACAACGCCTACCGGGCAAGGCTGCTGGAAGCCTTGCGTGGAGACTATCCGGCCGTACATGGCTGGCTCGGTGATGAGGAGTTCGACTCGCTGGCGTTGGCCTATCTCAACGCTCACCCGTCACAGCATTACAGCTTGCGCTGGCTCGGTGCGCAGCTGGCGGACTTTATCGACGGCTATCTAGTGCCCGCGCAGGCCGCGCCGTTGAGTGAGCTGGCGCGGCTGGAGTGGGCCTTTACCCTGGCCTTCGATGCGCCGGAAGGGCAGCCCTTGAGCCTGGCGCAGATGGCCGAGCTGCCGGCCGAAGACTGGCCCACCTTGCAGGTGCGCTTGCTACCCAGCGTGCAGTGGCAGGTCTGCCGGCATAGCAGCCTGGCGATCTGGCAGGCTTGCAAGGCGCAGGATGCTTTTCCCGGCAGCCAAGTATTGGCCGATAGCGAAGTCTGCCTGATCTGGCGTCAGCAATTGGTTACCCGCTACCGCAGCCTGGCGGCAGATGAAGCCGCCGCGCTGCAAGGCATGAGTCAGCGGGGTTGGAGTTTCGCCGAGCTGTGCGGCGAGCTTGCTTATCTGGGCGAGCAGGCCCCCGTACAGGCCGTCAGCTGGTTGCGCCAGTGGTTGAGCGATGGCCTGTTGCAGCGTTTTTACACGACCTGATAACCGCCGCCGCCAACTGCCGGCTGCCGACTGCGGACCAGGCCATCTGCTCCGTATTTTTCCGCTGGATCTGCAGCTGTTTCGCGATCGGGGCCGCGCGCATAGTGTGGCCGTCGATAACAGCCGAGGCCGCCGATGTACCAATACGATGAATACGACCGCGCCCTGGTGCGCGAGCGGGTGGCGCAGTTTCGCGATCAGATCGTGCGGCGGCTCAGCGGCGAGCTGAGCGAGGAGGAGTTTCTGCCGCTGCGTTTGCAGAACGGCCTCTATATGCAAAAGCATGCCTATATGCTGCGCGTGGCGATTCCCTACGGCACCCTGTCCGCGCGGCAACTGCGCACCCTGGCGGGCATTGCCCGGGACTACGACCGCGACTACGGGCACTTCACCACCCGGCAGAATATCCAGTTCAACTGGATCGAGCTGGAGCAGGTCGGCGATATTCTCGAACGCCTGGCCGAGGTCGAGATGCACGCCATCCAGACCTCCGGCAACTGCGTGCGCAATATCACCACCGAGGCCTTCGCCGGGGTCGCCGCCGACGAGCTGCTCGACCCGCGGCCCCTGGCGGAGATCCTGCGTCAGTGGTCGACGGTCAACCCGGAATTTCTCTACCTGCCGCGCAAGTTCAAGATCGCCCTGTGCGCCGCGCAGGAAGACCGCGCGGCGGTGATGATGCACGACATCGGCCTGTACCTGTACCGCGATGCGGCCGGCGAACTGCTGCTGCGGGTGATGGTCGGCGGCGGTCTGGGGCGCACCCCGATCCTCGGCCAGCAGATCCGCGAGGGCCTGCCCTGGCAGCACCTGCTGTCCTATGTCGAGGCGGTGTTGCGGGTCTACAACCGCCACGGTCGGCGCGACAACAAGTACAAGGCGCGGATCAAGATTCTGGTCAAGGCCCTGGGCATCGAGGCCTTCGCCCAGGAGGTCGAGGCCGAGTGGCAGCAGATCAAGGACGGCCCGGCGGAGCTGACCGAAGCCGAGTATCAGCGTGTCGCCGCGGCCTTCGTCGCGCCGCCCTACGCCAGCCTGGATGACGCCGACCTGGCCTACGGCAGCGCCCTGGCCCGTGATCCGGGCTTTGCCCGCTGGGTCTCGCGCAATGTGCGCCCGCACCGGGTGGCGGGTTACGCCTCGGTGGTGCTGTCGACCAAGCCGGCCACCGATTCGCCGCCCGGGGATGTGACCTCGGCGCAGATGCAGGCCATCGCCGACCTGGCCGAGGACTACGGCTTCGGCGAGATCCGCATCGCCCACGAACAGAATGTGGTGCTGCCGGATGTGCCCAAGGCCGATCTGCATGCTCTCTACCAGCGCGCCCTGAGCCATGGCCTGGGCACCGCCAATATCGGCCTGCTGACCGATATGATCGTCTGTCCGGGCGGCGATTACTGCGCCCTGGCCAATGCCAAGTCGATCCCCATCGCCCAGTCGATCCAGCAGCGCTTCGCCGACCAGGACGCCCTGCACAGGCTCGGCGAACTGAGCCTGAATATCTCCGGCTGCATCAATGCCTGCGGCCATCACCATATTGGCAATATCGGCATCCTTGGCGTGGATAAGAACGGCAGCGAGTGGTACCAGGTGACCATCGGCGGGTCCCAGGGCAAGGCCAGCGCCCTGGGCAAGGTGATAGGACCTTCGTTTAGCGCGGCGCAGATTCCCGAGGTGATCGAAGGCCTGGTCAAGACCTTCAGCGACTACCGCGAGGTCGACGAACGCTTTGTCGATACGGTGCAGCGCATCGGCCTCGAACCCTTCAAGGAACAGGTCTATCGCCAGGCGCAGGTGCCGGCATGAACAACCTGATTCGCTTGAGTGCAGGCCAGGCCCGGGTGGTGGCGGATGATCCCTGGCAGTGGCTGTGCGAACCGGACCAGGCGCGGCCCGTCGGTCCGTTGATCCTGCCGCTGCCCGCCTGGCTGGCGCGCCAGGATGAGGCGACGCTTGCGGGCCGGCGCTTCAGCCTGGATGGCCTGTGCCTGGCCCCGGACGACGAGGTCGAGCGCATTGCGGCCTATCTGCCGGTGTTGCCGCTGATTGCCATCGAGTTCCCCAGTTTCCGCGACGGCCGCGGTTACAGCCAGGCCTACCTGCTGCGTACCCGGCTGGGCTGGACCGGCGAGTTGCGTGCGCTCGGCGATGTCTTGCGCGACCAGCTCAGCCATATGCGCCAGTGCGGCTTCGATACCTTCGCCGTACGTGAAGACAAATCCGCCGAGGACGCGCTCAAGGGCCTGGCCGGCATGAGCGTGCTCTACGGCCGCTCAGCCATCGAACCGCGACCGCTGTTTCGCCGCCGGGGCGGCGCTGGAACATAAGTCCGGCAGGCTTCTAGCGGCCGTTCTGTAGTTGCTGGAGTGCGCCGTCGACCAGGGCCAGCAGTTCATCGATGGCCTGGGTGGCGCGCTGGAAGTAGGCCTTGGCGGCTATCACTGGCTGTTCCCGGCCCAGCAGTTCCTGTTCGATGCAGTGCACGAAGTCTTTCACCACCTGTTCGCAGCGGCGCAGGTTGAAGGCGCTGGCCTGCGGGTGCTGGGCCGCGTGCTGCTGCAGGGTGTCGAAGGCGCTGCCGGCCTGCAGCTGGATCTTCTGCTGGAGAAAGCGCAGGCGTACTCGCTGCTCGGCACTGCTTTGCCCAGCGGCGGCGATGCCGGTGCCCAGGGCGCGGGCCTGGCCGGCCCATTCCGCCGCCTGCAGCACATCGCGCCAGATGCACGGCAGGTAGCTCAGCTCGGCGCGGCCGTTGCTCAGGTCGATTTCGCTGGCCACATCCTCCATCAAGAAGATGCTGTTGCGAATGATCAGGTGGTGCTGCGCCAGGTTGTTGGCCGGGTCGCTGCTGCGGCCGTCGCGCATCCGCGACCAGTGATCGATCAGGCCACTCCAGGCATCTTTATGAGTGCTGGCGAGGGCCTGGGCCGTGCCGATATGGCGGTCCAGCTCCTGGCGGGTGGTGGCCAGGTCCTGGCTCAGACTCTGGTCGCCGCAGAGCACGCCATTGCTCAGGCCGCGGTGGCGCTGCAGGCCGGCAATCAGGGCGCGCAGCAGGCTTAGCTGGCGGATATTCAACTGCCTGTGCTGCAGCTTCTGCAGGCGCATGCGCCGGTGCAGGCCGTAACAGAGCAGGCCGAGCAGCAGCAGGGTGGCGGCGCTGGCCAGTAACGTGGTGAGTTCAGGCATGTTGCTTACCCCGTCAGATGAGCCAGATGGTGGGCGATGGTGCGCGCCTGATCGGCCGCCTGCAGGTTGTCGGCATTGCCCTGGCGCACGCGGTCGGCCAGCTCGGCGATTTCCGCCACGGCCTTGCCTTGCTGCTCGGTGCTGACCGCCACCTGTTCGACCTGTTCGGTCAGGTGGCGGGTGCGCTGCTGCACCTGGCCGAGCAGCTCGCGCACCGTGGCTGAACTGTCTGCACTGCGGTGGGCCAGCTCGGCGAGGCTGGAGACCTGCACCGTGGCACTCTGGATATGCGCCTGGACGGATTCGATATTGCGGCTGATTTCCGCTGCCGACTCCTGGCTGTGCAGGGCCAGGCGGCGTACCTCGTCGGCCACCACGGCGAAGCCGCGGCCGCTTTCCCCGGCGCGCGCGGCCTCAATGGCGGCATTCAGCGCGAGCAGATTGGTTTGCGTGGCGATGCCGCGGATGGTGCCGGACATTTCATTGATGGTGTGCGAGTTGCTGTGCAATTGCAGGATCAGCTCGTTGGTGGCGATGGCCTGCTGCGCCATTTCGGACACCTGTCGCACCAAATTGGTGAGTTGTTCGATGCTGTCGGCCAGCTGCCCGCTGGCCAGTACGCTGGTCTGCCGCGACTCATCCGCCAGCACCGCCACCTGGACAATGCTGACATTCAGCTGCTCGACTGCCGCCGCCGCGACGGTGGCCGACTCGCTCTGCCCCTCGGCATTGCGGGTGACCAGGGCGGCGCTCTGTTCGAGCTCGTGGGAAGAGTGGGAGATTTCATCCAGACGCTGCTGCAACAGCTGCTGCTGGCGCTGGGCCTGATGCAGCCACTGTTGCAGGCTGCGCCCGATAGGTTGCAGCAACAGCCACTGCGCGCCGCCGAAGGGTTGCTGCGCACCTTGCGGCGTGGCGCTTTCACAATACTGCTGGAGACGCTGGAGCTCCTGCGCCAGCGACCATAGCGAGGCAATGGCCAGGTAGGCCAGCAAGGCCCAGAGCGGGGTGCTGGGCAGCTGGGGGAACAGGCCCATCGTCACGAAGCCGGCCAGCGCCACCAGCAATTGCAGGCGCAGCATGCCGGTCATGCCCAGTTCGCGCAGGAGCAGAAGCCCGGGGTAGGTAAGCCACTTCATGGTTGCGGTACTCCATTTACCAAAAAAAAACGCCTGAAGCCCTGCGCGCTATCCGCAGCGGGTCCAGGCGCCATTGCCTTGCAGGAACGAGTTCTGTCGATCTGATGGGTCGATGCAGAGTGTTAGGCAAGAGTGATGCCATGCAGGTCGGCGGGTGCTGGCAGTGCGGCAGGCTGCAGAGGAGGACGTGGCCCTGCGCCTGCTGGTCCATGCTCTTCGACCAATGGATCAGCCGCGACGCTTTTATCCTTGAGTCAGCTTTCGGCAGCTGTGGCAATATACCCCTGCGGGTATATTCAATGGGCAATGGGAGGATGTATGCGCTGCACGACTGCAATGCTTTTGGCTTTGCTGAGCATGGGGGCTTATGCCGACAATTATCAGGCTCTGACCGCCGAGGGGGCCGCGCTGATTCCGCCCTTTCAGCAGCAGCTCCTGGCGACGGTCAAGACGGCAATGCAGTCCGGCGGACCGGTCAAGGCTGTGGAGGCCTGTCAGTTGCTGGCCCCGCAGATCGCCAGCGAGCACAGCCAAAGCCCTTGGAAGGTTGGGCGCACGGCCTTGAAGGTGCGCAACCCGGCCAATGCCGCGGATGCCTGGGAAAAACGGGTATTGGAGCAGTTCGCCAAGCGCGCCGAGGCGGGTGAGCCGCTTGCCGATATGCTGCACTCGGAGGTGGTCGAGGGTGAGTTCCGCATGATGAAGGCCATTGCCACTGGCGAGCCTTGCCTGGCCTGTCACGGCAAGAACATAGAGCCGGCGCTGGCCGCAGTGATTGATGTAGGCTACCCGCAAGACGAGGCTCGCGGCTTTGCCCTGGGCGAGCTGCGCGGTGCCTTCACATTGCGGCGTACTGTAGATGATGGAAATGATTGAAACCGAACAGTTGCAACACCGGGATGCCCTGCTCAAGCGTCTGGCCCGTGTCGAGGGGCAGGTGCGCGGCATTCAGGCCATGATCAAGCGCGGCGATGAATGCGAGGCCATTGCCCAGCAGTTCAGCGCCGCGCGCAAGGCGCTGGATAAGGCCTATCAGGAAATGCTCATCTGTCTGGCCGAGGAGGCCATCCTCAGCCCGGAGCAGAGCAACCAGGAAAAGCTCGTGCAGCTGCGAGCCATCTTCACCAAGTACAGCTGATTGCTAAGCGCTCTGGGCTTGCCACAAGATGGCGTAACCCAGCCCCATCAGCAGCCATCCCGCAACGGGATGGAAGAGGGTCTTCCACAGTCTGCTGATCGGGTCGAAGCCCACGCCGTGGATAAAGCCGCTGGAGATGCCCAGCATGCTCAGCATGATCAGGCGATGGTTGTAGTGGCCATCCGCGGTCAGCATGGCTGCGGGGTGGATCAGGAATATCAGCGTCAGCGGCGTCGCCAGCAGCAGCGATACGGCGCGGCAGTAGCCGCGCTGTAGCCAGGGGCGCGGCTCAGTTGTCACCCGCCACCTCTTCGTCGAGGTTCTGTGTCGTTTCCAGCCACAGGGCGTTGATGATGCCGAAGCTGCATGCCAGCAGCACGCCCAGAATCCAGGTGAAATACCACATTGCGTTCTCCTTGCCCGCCGAGGCGGGGGTTGTGCGCTTCGGCTGCGCGCTGTGCAGGCCGAAGCGCAGCGATTAGTACAGCCCGTGGGGGTTGGCTTCGATGCTTTGATCGGTCAGGCGTCCCCACATCCGGGTGTAGCACCACAGGGTGTAAGCCAGAATCAGCGGGACGAAAATGCAGGCCACCACGAACATGATGCCCAGGGTCTTCTGGCTCGATACGGCATCCCATACGGTCAGGCTCGAGGTCGGATCGATGCTTGATGGGAAAACGAAGGGGAACAGCGCGAAACCCGCGGTACAGATCGTGCCGGCGATCATCAGGCTGCTGCCGATAAACGCCACCGCCCCGCGATTGAGCTGAGCGCCGAGCAGGGCGAGCAACCCACCGAGCAAGCCCAGTACGGGCGCGAGCATGGTCAATGGATACTGGCTGTAGTTGCCGAGCCAGCCGGTGTTGGTCGCTGCCACCTGTTTGGCCAGCGGGTTGATCGCGCCACCGAAGTCGACGCCGCCGGTGAGCGTCATGCCCGCCATGCCCAGACTCAGCCAGACACCGGCACCGGCGAAGGCAGCCAGGTAAACCATGGCGCAGAGCTGCGTGGCCTTGCGCGAGCGGGCGTGGAGGTCGGCGTCGGTGCGCATCATCAGCCAGGCACCGCCATGGGTGGAGAGCATGCTCAGGCTTACCACGCCCGCCAGCAGGGCGAAGGGGTGCAGCAAGCCGAAGAACGAGCCTTCGTAGCTGGAGCGCATCAATTCATCGAGGCGGAACGGCAGGCCGAGGAACAGGTTGCCGAAGGCCACGCCGAACAGCAGAGCAGGGGCCGCGCCGCCGACAAACAGCGCCCAGTCCCAGGTCGTGCGCCACTTCTGGTTCTCCAGCTTGCTCCGGTAATCGAAGCCCACCGGGCGGCAGAACAGTGCGAACAGCACGGCCAGCATCGCCCAGTAAAGCCCGGAAAAGGCCACGGCGTAGACGATTGGCCAGGCGGCGAACAGGGCACCGCCGGCGGTGATAAACCACACCTGGTTGCCATCCCAGTGCGGCGCGATGGTGTTGATCGCCACGCGGCGTTCGTTGTCGGTTTTACCGACGAAGGGCATAAGCGCCATGGCACCCATGTCGAAACCATCGGTCAGGGCGAAGCCGATCAGCAACACGCCAATCAGCACCCACCAGGTCAGTTTCAGTGTTTCGTAATCAAACATGCTGTTCTCCCTAAGCGCTGACGGCTTGAGCGCTGGTACCACGCTCGAAGTGATAACGACCGGTATGCAGGCTGGACGGGCCAAGGCGGGCAAACTTGATCATCAGGTACATCTCGACCACCAGCAGCAGGCTGTAGAAGGTGATCAGTGCGGCCAGTGAACCCCAGACATCGGCAGCCGAGATCGACGAGGCTGACAGGTGTACGGGCAGGACTTCGGCGATCGACCAGGGCTGGCGGCCATGCTCTGCGACGATCCAGCCGGTCTGCGCGGCAATCCACGGCAACGGCAGGCTGAGCAGGGCGAATTTCAGCAGCCAGGGTTTGTTCTCGGCATTGCGTTTTACCGAGGCCCAGGCGGCCAGAGCGAACAGCAGCAGCATCAGGAAGCCGGAGGCGACCATGGCGCGGAAGGTCCAGAACATGGTGGCAACGTGGGGGATGGTATCCAGCGAGGCCAGCCTGATCTGTTCCTCGCTGGCATCGACCACCGCCGGGGTGTATTTCTTCAGCAGCAGGCCGTAGCCGAGGTCCTGTTTGACCGCATTGAACGCGGCAATGTTGGCCTCGCTCTTGTCGCCGGCGCGCAGTTTTTCCAGCAGACCATAGGCGATCATGCCGTTGCGGATGCGTAGCTCATGTTGCTTGATCAGGTCCTTGATGCCGGTGACTTCCTGGTCCAGCGAGCGCGTGGCGATGATGCCCATGGCATAGGGGATCTTCACCGCGTAGTCGGTACGCTGGGCTTCCTGGTTGGGCAAGCCGAACAGGGTAAAGGCGGCGGGAGCTTCTTCGGTTTCCCATTCGGCCTCGATGGCGGCCAGCTTGGTCTTCTGCACGTCGCCGATTTCATAGCCGGATTCATCGCCGAGGATGATCACCGAAAGGGTCGAGGCCAGGCCGAACACGGCGGCGATGGCGAAGGAGCGACGGGCGAAGGGCAGGTCGCGTTTCTTCAGCAGGTAGTAGCTGGAGATGGCCAGCACGAAGATCGCCCCGGTCACGTAGCCGGCGGAAACGGTATGGACAAACTTGACCTGGGCCACCGGGTTGAACAGCAGGGCACCGAAATCGGTCAGCTCCATGCGCATGGTTTCGAAGTTGAACTCCGCACCCACCGGGTTCTGCATCCAGCCGTTGGCGATCAGGATCCACAACGCCGACATATTCGAGCCGATGGCGACCAGCCAGGTCACGGCCAGATGCTGCACCCGGGTCAGGCGATCCCAGCCAAAGAAGAACAGGCCGATAAAGGTCGATTCCAGAAAGAACGCCATCAAGCCTTCGATGGCCAGCGGTGCGCCGAAGATATCGCCGACGTAATGGCTGTAATAGGCCCAGTTGGTGCCGAACTGGAACTCCATGGTCAGGCCGGTGGTAACGCCCAGGGCGAAGTTGATGCCGAACAGCTTGCCCCAGAATTTGACCATGTCCTTGTAGACCTGCTTGCCGGTCATGACATAGACCGACTCCATGATCGCCAGCAGAAATGCCAGCCCCAGGGTCAAGGGCACGAACAGGAAGTGGTACATCGCAGTTATGGCAAATTGCAGGCGTGAAAGGTCAACGACGGATTCCGAGATCATCTCGGTTTCTCCTCAGTGGGTAGTGGTGAGGGAGGCGGGGCAAGGGGGCCGAACAGGTGGCTAGCAATCCGCTCGGTGCCGTTTTCCGGCACTGTGGGCTCGGTGAACCAGATGGCTTTGATGCTGAAAAGTATGACCAGCTTGATCAGCAGAATGACGCCGATCTCGCGCACCAGCGCAATGCGCCAGGGAGACTTGGGGGCGTGATTGGTCATGCTGGTACTCCAGGTTCTACTCGGGCTCTGGCACGCAGAGCAATACTACTTCATACCCCATGGGGTATGTTGGTGGTGCTATTGATGCAGGTCAGTGGAGTGACGAATACCTTGAAAAAGGATATGTACCCGTCACCTGTTGAAGCGCTGTGAAGCGCAAGATGATGTCTAGGGGGCCCTGACTCGTAGCGACGCCAACACCGTTCGAAAATCCACCCGCGGAAGTGGCGCGGCGCTTGACCCGCCTGTCAATGGAGCGCGTTGCGCCTATGGTGGGTTACGCCGCGCGCCGGGTGAGGTGATGCTTGGTAATCCCCATATGCCGCTAACCCACCTTACGAAAGCTGCTTGCACCAGCTAATTGGGGCAATAGCCTTAGTCAAACGCCGGCAGCTGTGGGTTGGCGACGGCTTTACCGGCTGCGCTCCAGGCCTCGAAACCGCCCTCGATCGACTGCACCTGCAGGTAACCCATCTCTTGCAGCGAGCAGGCGGCCAGCGCCGAGCGGCCGCTGTTCTTGCAATAGAGCACCAGCTTGAGGTCGCGCGCGGCCAGCTCGGGTTCGTTGCTCAGCTTGAACTCCAGCAGGCCGCGGGGGATGTTGATGGCCCCCGGAATATGCCCGGCGTGAAATTCATCGGCTTCGCGCACATCGATCAACGCGTCGGCCTCGCGAATCGCGGCTTCGGCGGTTTGCAGATCGACCTCGTGGATCTGGGCTTTGGCGGCGGTTACCAGGTCGTGGGCAGTTTTCATATGGCTATATACCTATTACGCGTTGTATGGGGCACGACCCAATACGGGGCGCAGATTCTCTGCGCCCGGGCACCGGTGCCCGGGCGTAACAGCGTTCAGGGCATGGCCTTTCACAAGACTTTCCCCTCGCTGCGAGGCTGAGCATCGGCTTGCTGACGGCCGTGCTCAAGGGGTTGCTGGACGGCTTGCGGGGCCAGGGTTTGCAGGGCCTGGAACTGGCTGATAAACACCTGACCGCCGAACTCGTCGAGAAAGCTGGAGCGGCGCAGTTGGTCCATCACCGGGCCCTTGACCTCGGACAGGTGCAGCTGCACCCCAGCGGTGCGCAGGCGCTCGACGATGGCCTCCAGCGAGTCCAGGGCGCTGGCGTCGATCAGATTGACCCCCGAACACATCAGCACCAGATGGCGGACCTGCGGCCGGTTGGCAATCAGCTCGCCAATGCGCTCTTCCAGGTAGCGCGCATTGGGGAAGTACAGGCTCTCGTCGACCCGCAGCGACAGCACGCTGGGCGACTCGATCACGGCGAAGCGCTCGACATTGCGAAAGTGTTCGCTGCCCGGCACCTGGCCGACCACGGCCATATGCGGCTGGCTGGTGCGCCAGAGAAACAGCAGCAGTGACAGGCCGACGCCGAGCAGGATGCCGACCTCCACGCCGATCAGCAGCACGCCGAGGATGGTCGCCAGCTGCGCCGCGCCGTCCTGGCGCGAGTAGCGCCAGGTGCGGCGCAGGGAACCGAGATCGACCAGGCTGAGCACCGCGACGATGATGGTGGCGGCCAGCACGGCCTGGGGCAGGTTGTGCAGCAGTGGGGTCAGCAGCATCACGCTCAGCGCGATGCCGGCGGCGGTGAATACTCCGGCCATGGGGGTCTGCGCGCCGGCGTCATAGTTGACCACCGAGCGGGCAAAGCCGCCGGTGACCGGGAAGCCGCCGCTGAATGCCGAGCTGAGGTTGGCCGCGCCGAGGCCGAGCAGTTCGTTGTCGGGCTCGATGCGCTGGCGCCGTTTGGCGGCCAGGGTCTGGCCCACGGAGACCGATTCGACGAAGCCCACCAGGCTGATCAGCAGTGCCGCCGGCAGCAGTTGCAGGGCCAGGCTCAGGTCCAGGGTGGGCAGGGTCAGGCCCGGCAAACCCTGGGGAATGGCCCCGACCACCTTGACCCCAACCTGATCCAGCTGCAGCAGCGAGACCGCGACGATGGCGACTACTATGGCCAGCACCGGGCCGGCCTTGGCCAGGTTGCCCGCCATGGGCGCGGACAACCCCAGGCGCTGCAGCAGGGTTTTCAGGCGCGCGCGGGCCCACCACAGCCAGGCCAGGCTAAGCAGGCCGATCATCAGGGTCGGCCAATGGGTAGCCGGTAACGCCTGCCAGAGTTGCGGCAGGATCTGCCGCAGGCTTTCGCCCGAGGCCGATACGCCGAGCAGGTGCTTGAACTGACCGACTGCGATCAAAATCCCCGAGGCGCTGATAAAGCCGGAAACCACCGGGTGGCTGAGGAAGTTGGCGAGAAAGCCCAGGCGCAGCAGCGCCATCAGGGCGAGAAGCAGACCCGACAACAGAGCCAGCAGCATCGCCGCACCGATATATTCGGCGCTGCCTGCGGGGAACAACGGGGCCAGCGCCGCAGCGGTCATCAGCGACACCACCGCCACCGGGCCGACCGCCAGGGTGCGGCTGGAGCCGAACAGGGCATAGGCCAGCAGCGGCAATATGCTCGCATACAGGCCGGTGACCGGCGGCAGGCCGGCAAGCATGGCGTAGGCCAGGCTCTGGGGTATCAGCATCAGCGTCACGATCAGCGCCGCCAGGCCATCCTGGGCGGCGCTTGCGCGGTCGTAGCGTCGTCCCCAGTCCAGGCAGGGCAGCCAGCGGCTCAGTTTCATTTACCCGGTTCCTTGCTGAAGTCGCAGGCGGCCGGGGCTTCTACCGGCAGCGGTTCGTGGGGCAGGCGCTTGGGCCCCGCCAGCCACTCATGGCCACGCAGCATCATGTCGAAGTAGATGCTGGGCATCGCTTTCACCTTCAGCTCCCAGGCCAGGCGGCGCGGTATGGCGGGGTCGAGGGGGAAGGTCGGCAGCAGCTTGCCGCCGTAGCCGAACTCAGCGAGCACCACCTTGCCTCGCTCCACTGTCAGCGGGCAGGAGCCGTATCCATCGTACAGCGCTCGCGGCCCCTTGCCGGCGAGCACCGCGATAACGTTTTCCGCCACTACCGGTGCCTGCTTACGCACCGCGGCGGCGGTCTTGGCATTGGGCGCGGCACAGACATCGCCGAGGCTGAAGATATTGCCGAAGCGCGGGTGACGCAGGGTTTCATGATCGGCTTCGACCCAGCCGTCGGCATTGGCCAGCGGGCTCTGGCGGATAAACTCCGGCGCGCGCTGAGCGGGCACGGCATGCAGGAAGTCGAAGGATTTTTCGATGGTCTGGCTGTTACCCGCAGCATCGATCTGCTTGAACCAGGCCTTGTGGGCCGGGCCGTCCACCGCAGTCAGGGTGGTGTTGAAGGCCAGTCCAACGCCGTAGCGCTCGACGTATTTCATCAGCGGCGGCACAAAGGTCGGCACGCCGAACAGCACCGCCCCGGACGAGCAGAACTCCACGTCGATATCCTTCAGCACGTCTTCTTTGCGCCACCAGTCGCAGGACAGATACATGGCCTTCTGCGGCGCGCCGGCGCATTTGATCGGCATCGGCGGCTGGGTAAACAGCGCGCGGCCCTGGCGCAGGTTCTGCACCAACTGCCAGGTATAGGGTGCCAGCTCGAACTGGTAGTTGGAGGTGACGCCGTGTTTACCCAGGGTCTCCTTGAGTCCTTCGACCGCATCCCAGTGCAGGCTCAAGCCGGGGCAGACGATCAGGGCGCGATAACCCACCCGGGTGCCGTCTTCGAGTACCACACGCTGTTGCTCGGCTTCGCAACTGGCCACGGCGGCGCGAATCCACTGCGCGCCGCGGGGTATGCACTGCGCCATCGGCCGTTCGGTGCGGGCGCGGTCGAAGATGCCGGCACCCACCAGGGTCCAGCCCGGCTGGTAGTAGTGCTGTTCGCGCGGTTCGACCACAGCGATGCGCAAGTGCGGATCACGGCGCAACAGGCTGGCGGTTACTGCACAACCGGCCGCGCCGCCCCCCACCACCAGCACGTCGTAGCGCTGGGTGGGGGGGCTAGCAGTCTGGGGAGTCGAGGCCGGGGCCTTCTGCCAGCGTTGCTCCAGGCGCTGGGCCAGGCCACTCAGGTCATAGCCGTTATCCCGTGTGGTTTGCAGCAGGGTCAGCGGGTCCAGATGATGGGCTTCGCTGAGCGCCCAGAGGCTGGTGGAGCGGGTTCCGGTGCGGCAGAACGCCAATACCGGGCCGCGCACCTGGGCGAGCAGTTCGGCGAACGCAGCCACATCGTTTTCGCCGATCTGGCCCGAGATCACCGGCAAATAGTGGTAGTCGAGACCGCTGGCTTGCGCCGCCGCCTGCAGCTCAGCCGAAGTGGGTTGGCCTTCGCCCTCGCCATCCGGACGGTTGTTGATCACGCTGCGAAAACCCGCGGCGGCCAGGGAACCCATGTCCGCTGGTTGCATTTGCGCAGCCACGGCGAGGAAGGGCGTCAGGCGTTTCAGCGATTCCATAGCGTCACCTCAGAGCACGTCCAGGGGGATTTTCAGGTAGCGGGTGCCGTTGTCCTCGGCGGGCGGCAGCTGCCCGCCGCGCATATTCACCTGCACAGACGGCAGGATCAGGCTCGGCATCCCCAGGGTGGCGTCGCGGGCGCTGCGCATGGCGACGAAGTCCGCCTCGCCGATGCCTTCATGCACGTGCACGTTGTGCGCGCGCTGCTCGGCCACCGTGGTCTGGTTGCGAAAGTCATCGCGGCCCGGTGCCTTGTAGTCATGGCACATAAACAGGCGCGTTGCATCCGGTAGCTCGAACAGCCTGCGGATCGACTGGTACAGCGTGTGGGCATCGCCGCCGGGGAAGTCGCAGCGCGCGGTGCCATAGTCGGGCATAAACAGGGTGTCGCCGACAAAGCCGGCATCGCCGATCAGGTAGGTCATGCACGCCGGGGTATGGCCGGGGGTGTGAATGGCCCGGGCTTCGATAGCACCGACCTGGAAGCTGTCGCCATCCTTGAACAGATGGTCGAACTGGCGGCCGTCGGTGGCGAACTCGGTGCCGGCGTTGAACAGCTTGCCGAAGGTGTTCTGCACGACGGTGATGTTCTCGCCAATCGCCAGCTGCCCGCCCAGCTCGCGCTTGAGGTAGGGCGCAGCCGAGAGGTGGTCGGCGTGCACATGGGTTTCCAGCAGCCAGTCCACCTGCAGTTGGTTGTCCCTGACGTACTGGATCAGGCGATCGGCGCTGTTGTGCGAGGTGCGCCCGGAGGCGGGGTCGTAGTCCAGCACCGAGTCGATGATGGCGCAGCGCTTGCTGCCGGGGTCGGTGACCACATAGCTGTAGGTGTAGGTGGCAGGGTCAAAGAATGCTTGGACTTGGGGTTGCATGACGGTGCTCCTCTCGGATACCCCTTGGGGTATTTATTTAAGGAAGAGCGTAACTATTTTTCAGTTCTATGCATAGATTAAAAAGGCATATGCATGGGTGGTGTTGCGTCAGGCAGCCATATGATTTTTCAACTGATTGAAAATAAAGGTTTTATGGGGGCGTTCGAGATTGGTCTTAGGGTGCTTGCGCAGGCACCGGCCTGATAGGCGGAGACTGTGGGGGCGAATGAGGCGCTCATCATGCAGATGCTGAGCGCCTTGCGCGGGCCCCGCAGGCATTGCGCGCTGCGGGGCCGGTGGCGGTTACAGCAGGTCGAAACGGTCGGCGTTCATCACCTTGGTCCAGGCCGCCACGAAGTCGTTGACGAACTTCTCGCGGTTATCGTCCTGGGCATAGACCTCGGCGTAGGCGCGCAGGATCGAGTTGGAGCCGAAGACCAGATCGGCGCGGGTCGCCGTCCATTTCAGCGTACCGGTCTGGCGATCACGAATCTCGTAGAGGTTTCTGCCGGTCGGCTTCCAGGTGTTGCTCATATCGGTCAGGTTGACGAAGAAGTCGGTGGTCAGCTGACCTTCACGGTCGGTAAACACCCCGTGCCTGCTGCCGCCATGGTTGGTTCCGAGTACGCGCATGCCGCCCACCAGCACGGTCATTTCATGGGCCGTCAGGCCCAGCAGCTGGGTGCGATCAAGCAGCAGCTCTTCGGCGCTGACCACGTAATCCTTTTTCAGCCAGTTGCGATAGCCGTCGGCCACCGGCTCCATAAACTCGAAGGATTCGACGTCGGTCATCGCCTGGCTGGCGTCGCCACGCCCCGGACTGAAGGGCACGCTGACCTCGAAGCCGGCGGCCTTGGCGGCCTGTTCGATCGCCAGGTTGCCGGACAGCACTATCACGTCGGCCAGGCTCACAGCGCTTTGTGCGGCGATCCCCTGGAGAACCTCGAGCACCCTGGCCAGACGCGCTGGCTCGTTGCCTTCCCAGTCCTTCTGCGGGGCCAGACGGATGCGCGCGCCGTTGGCACCGCCACGCATGTCGGAGCCGCGGAAGGTGCGCGCGCTGTCCCAGGCGGTGCTGACCATTTCGCTCAGGGTCAGGCCACTGGCGGCGATTTGGGCCTTTACGGCGGCCACATCGTAGTCGCTGCGCCCGGCCGGCACCGGGTCCTGCCAGAGCAGCTCTTCCTGCGGCACTTCCGGACCGATATAGCGGGTCTTGGGGCCCAGGTCGCGGTGGGTCAGCTTGAACCAGGCGCGGGCGAACACCTCGGAGAAATGAGCCGGATCCTGGTAGAAACGCTCGGCGATCTTGCGGTACTCCGGGTCCATCTTCATGGCCATGTCGGCGTCGGTCATGATCGGGTTGTGGCGGATGCTCGGGTCTTCGACATCGACCGGCTTGTCTTCCTCGCGGATATTGATCGGCTCCCACTGCCAGGCACCCGCCGGGCTCTTCTTCAGCTCCCAGTCGTAGTTGAGCAGCAGCTGGAAATAGCCGTTGTCCCACTGGGTAGGATGGGTCGTCCAGGCACCTTCGATGCCGCTGGTCATGCTGTCGCGGCCAATGCCACGGCTGCTGTGGTTATTCCAGCCCAGGCCCTGTTCTTCGATACCCGCCGCTTCCGGCTCGGGCCCGAGGTTGGCGGCGCTGCCGTTGCCGTGGCACTTGCCGACGGTGTGGCCGCCGGCCGTCAGGGCAACGGTTTCCTCGTCGTTCATGGCCATGCGGGCGAAGGTCACGCGCACGTCCTGTGCGGTACGCAGCGGGTCGGGCGTGCCGTCGACGCCTTCCGGGTTGACGTAGATCAGCCCCATCATCACGGCGGCCAGCGGGTTGTGCAGATCCCGTTCGCCGGAGTAGCGGCTGCCTTCGCTGCCGGTGGGGGCGAGCCATTGCTTCTCCGAACCCCAGTAGATGTCCTGCTCGGGGTGCCAGATGTCGGCGCGGCCAAAGGCAAAGCCGAAGGTTTTCAGGCCCATGGATTCATAGGCCACATTGCCGGCCAGGACGATCAGGTCGGCCCAGCTGATCTTGTTGCCGTACTTTTTCTTGATCGGCCAGAGCAGGCGACGTGCCTTGTCGAGGTTGGCGTTGTCCGGCCAGGAGTTCAGCGGGGCGAAGCGCTGGTTGCCGGTGCCGGCACCGCCGCGACCGTCCGCCACCCGGTAGGAACCAGCTGCGTGCCAGGCCATGCGGATCATCAGGCCGCCGTAATGGCCCCAGTCGGCTGGCCACCAGTCCTGGCTGTTGGTCATCAGGGCGGTGAGGTCACGTTTCAGCGCGGCCACATCGAGGCTCTTCACCGCTTCGCGGTAGTCAAAGCCCTGCCCCAGCGGGTTGGTCTTGCTGTCGTGCTGATGCAGGATGTCGAGGTTCAGTGCGTTCGGCCACCAGGCCATGTTCGTGTTGCTGGTGGCTGTATTGCCGCCGTGCATGACCGGGCACTGGCCGGCACTTTTGCGGGTGTTCGAATCCATCTCAAGCTCCTCAGGTCTACACATGCTCGGCCCGTTGGCGGGGCGCGGACGGCCGAGCAGATGTGCGGCGGCGGGTCATCGTCAGGCCCGCCGCGGGTGAAAGTGGGCTCGAGGTTAGCAGCTAAGGGTGCGGTAAATACGCTCGGGGGTATTGGCATTCTCTATGAGTCTGTTAGCCACAATTGCTTTCAGGGCCGGGGATGGTTGTCGCCAGGACGGCCCTGCGGGTTTATGGCTTACCGATGAACCCGGGGCGCAGCGGCCGTCGCCCAGGCAAGGCGACGGCCCTGGCGTGAAAGCTGGTTACTCTATTGCCTCGTAGGGCAGGCCGACGTAGTTTTCCGCAATGGTCTTGCGCCCGGCCTCGGAGCCGACGAAGTAGTCCAGTTCGGTCTGCTGCATGCGCCGGCTGAAGGCATCGGTGTCGGGGAATTTGTGCAGCATCGAGGTCATCCACCAGGAGAAACGCTCGGCCTTCCAGATGCGCTTGAGGCACACCGCCGAATAGTTTTCCAGCAGCTCGTGACGGCCTTCGCGGTAGACCTTGAGCAGGATGCGATACAGGGTGCTGACATCGCTGGCCGCCAGATTAAGGCCCTTGGCACCGGTGGGCGGGACGATATGCGCGGCGTCGCCAAGCAGAAACAGATGGCCGTACTGCATCGGTTCGACCACATAGCTACGCAGCGGCGCGATGCTTTTCTCAATCGACGGGCCGGTGATCAGGCGCGCGGCGGCTTCCATCGGCAGGCGGCTTTTCAGCTCGTCCCAGAAACGCTCATCGGACCAGTCCTCGACCTTCTCCTCGCTCCCCACCTGCACGTAATAACGGGTGCGGGTCGGTGAACGCATGCTGCACAGGGCGAAGCCGCGCTCGTGGTTGGCGTAGATCAGTTCCTCGTTGACCGGTGGGGTATCGGCCAGCACGCCGAGCCAGCCGAACGGGTAGACCCGCTCGAATTCCTTGAGCACGCCGGCCGGAATCGACTGCCGCGACACGCCGTGGAAGCCGTCGCAGCCGGCGATATGATCGCAGTCCAGGCGTACCGCTTCACCGTTATGGCTGAAGGTGACGTGGGGCCGTTCGCCCTTGAGCTCATGCAGCTGGGCGTCGGTGACATTGTACAGGGTGATGCCGCCGCTCGCCTTGCGCGCTTCCATCAGGTCGCGGGTGACTTCGGTCTGGCCGTAGATCATCACCGTCTTGCCGCCGGTGAGTGTGTGTAGGTCGATGCGTTCGCGGCGGCCGTCGAAGGCCAGCTCGAAGCCGTCATGCACCAGGCCTTCGCTGTCCATGCGTGCGCTTACGCCGGCTTCGCGCAGCAGGTCGACCATGCCCTGTTCCAGCACGCCGGCGCGGATGCGGCCGAGCACATAGTCGGGTCTCTGGCGTTCGATGATGATGTTGTCGATACCGGCCTTGAGCAGCAGCTGGCCGAGCAGCAGGCCCGAGGGGCCTGCACCGATAATGGCGACTTGGGTGTTCATTGTTATTGTCCTCGGGGCCACAAGGCCTTGGTGGGTTCTCCTGCATTTTTGGTGGATTGCATCAGGCTTTGAAGGCACTATCCGATTATCTTTATGGACTTTTCGAGGGTGCTGGCGATGCATAAAGCCTCTGCCGCGGCGGTGCCGGTATTCAAGCTGTATGGCGAAACGGCAGTCTGGCCGACGCCGGACCTGCTCCATTGCGAGTCGATTCCCGAGCGCAGTCGCCTGCACGATTGGGAGATCAAACCCCATCGGCATGGCGACCTGGTGCAGCTGCTATATGTGCAGGGCGGCAGCGCCGAGCTGGAAGTGGAGGGCGTGGTCAGCCACGTGCAACAGCCGGCGCTGCAGGTGGTGCCGGCGCTTAGCGTGCACGGCTTTCGCTTTTCCCGGGACGTTCAGGGCCATGTGCTGAGCCTGGCTTTACCGCTGGTGGAGCAGCTCGGCGCGGTGCTCGACAGCCCGCCGCTGGCGCGCGCGGCCTGTTACCCGGCGGCTGAGCAGCGGCGCTATCTGGATGCCCTGTTCGACTCCATCGCCGAGGAGTACAGCACCCAGCAGCCGGGACGCGAGTTGATGCTGCAATCGCTGATCAGCGCCTTGCTGGTGTGGGTCGGCCGCCGTTCCCAGGCCCTGGAGCATGCCGAGACCCAGGGCCAGGACCGTGGCCGCGAACACTTGCAGCGCTTTACCCGCCTGCTGGAAAGCCACTTTCGCGAGCATCGGCCCATCGAACAGTACGCCTCCGAGTTGGGCATCAGCGCCGCGCACCTCAACGCCCTGTGCCGACGCCTGGCCGGGCAGTCGGCCTTGCAGCTGATCAACCAGCGCCTGCTGCTGGAAGCCAAGCGCAGCCTGGTGTACACCGCCATGACCATCAATCAGGTGTCGGATAGCCTGGGCTTTTCCGAGCCGGCGTATTTTTCCCGTTTCTTCAAGCGCGGCAGCGGGCTGTCGCCCAAAGCCTTCCGCCTGCAGCGTTGAGGCAGAGAGCCGTATGAATATCGACAACCGCATCAAGTTTCGCCATCTGCTGTGCTTTCTCGAAGTGGCGCGCCAGGGCAGCCTGGCGCGCGCCGCCGAGGTGTTGGCGATCAGCCAGCCGGCGGTGTCGAAGACCCTCAAGGAGCTGGAGGAGGTCCTCGCCGCCAGTCTGTTCGACCGCAGCAAGCAGGGCGTCGTGCCGACCGCGGCCGGGCTGGCTTTCTTGCGCTACGCCGGGCCCAGCGTGCAGGCCCTGCGCGAAGGGGTGCGCAGCCTGCGCAGCGGCGAGCATGAGGCCGGGGTGGTGCGCCTCGGCGTGCTGTCGACGGTGGAAAGTTCGTTGCTGCCCGAGGTAGTGCGGCGGCTGCATAAACAGCACGCGGCCCTGGTGGTCAGTGTGGTTACCGGGCCCAGCGCCCACCTGCTCGACCAGCTGCGTGTCGGCGCGCTGGACCTGGTGGTCGGGCGTATGACCGACAGCCCGCAGATCGAGGGGCTGACCTTCGAGCACCTGTACAGCGAGTCGATGATCCTGGTGGTGCGTCCCGCTCACCCCTTGCTGCAGGCCGACCTGCGTGACCGCAGCCAGCTGGGCGACTACCCGGTGGTGCTGCCGCTGGCCGGTACCACCATCCGCCGCTATGCCGACAGCCTCTATGTGCAGTGCGGCATCGTCATGCCGCAACAGCGCCTGGAAACCCTTTCGGTAGCCCTCAGCCGACGTTACGTGCAGTCCAGCGATGCGGTGTGGATTGCCCCGCAGGATGCCGTGCGTCAGGACCTGGCGCGCGGCGAGCTGCAGGAACTGGACATCGGCCTGCGCGAACCGGGCGGCTCGGTGGGCATCTGCAGCAACCCCACGGCGGCGCTGTCGCTGGCGGCGCAGTGGTGTTGCGAGGCCTTGCGTGGGGCCGCAGCAGACTACCGAGACGGACTAGCAGGCTGTTGAAAAGCTACCTGCGTTGCCATCGCGGCGTTAAAAACAGGCTCAAAATGCTCATTTACAACTCGTAAACTCCGCTTTTTCGCCTGTTTTTGCCTTGCGCTGGCTGCCTCGCCAACGTTTTCAACAGCCTGCTTGATCCATAACCTATTGGTTATGGATGGCGACGATCTTTTCAATTTTCAGCCTTGTTGCGCTGCTGGAGACTGTGGCTCTGCCTGAGCCTGCAGGCTGCTGCAGCCATTCCAACAAGAGGAGATCGATATGTCCGACGCGCAGCACAGCCGCTTCGTCATTCGCGACCGCAACTGGCACCCCAAGGCCTTTACCCCGGACTACAAGACCTCCATTGCCCGCTCACCGCGCCAGGCGCTGGTGAGCATCCCGCAGTCGATCTCGGAAACCTGCGGGCCGGATTTTTCCCACCTGAAAATGGGCCAGTACGACAACGACCTGCTGCTCAACTTCAATAACGGCGGCCTGCCGGTGGGCGAGCGCATTCTGGTCAGCGGCCGGGTTATGGACCAGTACGGCAAGCCGATCCCGCATACCCTCGTGGAGATGTGGCAGGCCAACGCCGGTGGCCGCTATCGGCACAAGAACGACCGCTACCTGGCCCCGCTTGACCCCAACTTCGGCGGCGTCGGTCGTGCCCTGACCGACAGCGAAGGGCGCTACAGCTTCCGCACCGTCAAGCCCGGCCCGTACCCCTGGCGCAACGGCCCGAACGACTGGCGTCCGGCGCATATCCACTTCTCCATCAGCGGCCCGTCGATTTCTACCCGCCTGATTACCCAGCTGTATTTCGAAGGCGACCCGCTGATCCCCATGTGCCCGATAGTCCGATCGATCGCCAACCCGGATGCGGTACAGAGCCTGATCGCCAGGCTCGACATGAGCGCGGCCAATCCCATGGATTGCCTGGCCTATCGCTTCGATATCGTGCTGCGCGGGCAGCGTCAGACTCACTTCGAAAATCGCTAAGGAGCGTTCTATGCCTATCGAACTGCTGCCGGAAACCCCTTCACAGACTGCCGGCCCTTATGTGCATATCGGTCTGGCCCTGGCCGCTGCCGGCAACCCGAGCCGCGATCAGGAGATCTGGAATCAGATGGCCAAGCCTGGCGCGCCGGGCGAGCACATCACCCTGATCGGCCAGGTCTACGATGGCAACGGCCATCTGGTGCGCGACTCCTTTCTGGAGCTGTGGCAGGCCGACCATGAGGGCTGCTACGACAGCGCCTTCGACCTGGAAAAACCCTTCAACGGTTTCGCCCGCACCGCCACCACCTTTGATGCCGGCAGCGAGTGGAGCGTGCAGACGATCAAGCCCGGAGTGGTGCTCAATGCCGCCGGGGTCGCCATGGCACCTCACGTCAACGTCAGCCTGTTTGCCCGGGGGATCAATATCCACCTGCAGACCCGCCTGTATTTCGACGACGAGGCCGAGGCCAACGCCCAGGATCCGGTGCTTAACCTGATCGAGCAGCCGCAGCGCCGCGAAACCCTGATCGCCAAACGTTGCGAGCTGGACGGTAAAACCGCCTATCGTTTCGATATCCGCATTCAGGGCGAAGGCGAGACGGTGTTCTTCGATTTCTAGCGAGCCGTTGAAAACCTAGGCATGTGAGGAAAAAGCGCTCTTGAGCAACCAACTGTTCGACCGTTACTTCATCAGTGCCGCCATGGCGGCGGTGTTCTCCGACACCGGACGGGTGCAGGGCATGCTCGATTTCGAGGCCGCCCTGGCCCGTGCCGAAGCCCGTGTCGGCCTGATTCCGCAGAGCGCGGTGGCCCCCATCGAGGCGGCCTGCCGCGCCGAGCGCTATGACTTTGCCGAGCTGGCCGAGGCCATTGCCCTGGCCGGCAACTCGGCGATTCCGCTGGTCAAGGCGCTGGGCCGGCAGGTCGCCGCAGTTGATCCGCAGGCCGAGCGCTATGTTCATCTCGGGGCCACCAGCCAGGATGCGATGGACACCGGCCTGGTGCTGCAACTGCGCCAGGCCTGCGCGCTGCTCGACGCCGATCTGGCGCAACTGGCCGAGGCCCTGGCGCAGCAGGCCGAGCGTTATGCCGACTGCGTGCTGCCCGGGCGCACCTGGCTGCAGCACGCCACCCCGGTAACCCTGGGCATGAAGCTGGCCGGCAGCCTGGGTGCCATCACCCGCCACCGCCAGCGCCTGGCCGAGCTCAAGCCGCGCCTGCTGGTGCTGCAGTTCGGCGGCGCGGCCGGCACCCTGGCGGCGTTGGGCGAGCAGGGCTGGGCGGTGTCGGAGGCGCTGGCCGAGGAACTGCAACTGGTCTTGCCCGATCAGCCCTGGCACACCCAGCGCGACCGTTTAGTGGAATTCGCCAGCTTGCTCGGCCTGATCGCCGGCAGCCTGGGCAAGCTGGGGCGCGATCTGAGTCTGTTGATGCAGACCGATGTGGCGGAAGTCTTCGAACCGTCGGCGGCGGGCAAGGGCGGTTCCTCGACCATGCCGCACAAGCGCAATCCGGTCGGCGCGGCGGTGCTGATTGCGGCCGCCACCCGTGCGCCTGGGCTGGTCGCGACGCTGTTCGCCGCCATGCCCCAGGAGCACGAGCGCAGCCTGGGCCTGTGGCATGCCGAGTGGCAGACCCTGCCGGAGCTGTGTGGCCTGGTTTCCGGGGCGCTGCAACAGGCGCTGCTCGCCGTGCCGGGGCTGGAGGTGGACACCGCGCGAATGCGCAGCAACCTTGAGCTGACCCGCGGCTTGCTGCTGGCTGAGGCGGTCAGTATCGCCCTGGCCCAGCGCATCGGCCGCGATAAGGCCCATCACCTGATCGAGCAGTGTTGCCGCCAGGCCATCGCCGAGCAGCGCCATCTGCGCGAGGTGCTGGGCGAGCAGGCCGAGGTCTGCGTCCAGCTCAGCGCCGCCGAACTGGATCGCCTGCTCGACCCCGGCCATTACCTGGGCCAGGCTCAACGCTGGGTGGCCCGGGCCGTGGCCGAGCATCGCGCTTTGCATAGTTAAAGGTCACCTGTCCGCCAGGAGTGGATAGCCTGTTAACCGTGATTACTCTGGTGCACGCAGCGTACCCTGCCCGGGCCGCGATTCGCCCGTCGCACCACCTCTTACCCGGAGCCCGAAATGGACGAAAAACAACGTTACCAAGCCGGCATGCAGGTACGCCGCGCGGTATTGGGCGATGCCCATGTCGACCGCAGCCTGCAGCACATCACCCCATTCAACGAAGAGTTCCAGAACATGATCACCCGCCACGCCTGGGGTGATATCTGGACCCGCCCCGGCCTGCCGCGGCATACCCGCAGCCTGATCACCATCGCCATGCTGATCGGCATGAATCGCGAGGGCGAACTGCGCCTGCACCTGCGCGCGGCGAAGAACAACGGCGTGACCCGCGACGAGATCAAGGAGGTGCTGATGCAGAGCGCCATCTACTGCGGCATCCCGGCCGCCAACGCCAGCTTTCACCTGGCCGAAGAGGTCTGGGACGAGCTGGGCGTGGAGTCGTTGCAAGACTGATCGCTACGGGCGAATAGCTTCCCTCTCGAACCGCCGGCAGCCTTTGCGCTGTTTCGGTGGTTTTTTTGTTTTGGCTGCGGCCCCGTTAACCGTTGCGCGACTGTCCGGCTGACGCCGATTAGTCCCCTCGCCCCCTGGGGGAGCGGGCGTCATTCAGGCCTGCACAACTGGCGACTTGAACCTTGCGCTTCTTAGTAGCGTCGGATCGCCAGCAATCCGGGCTGGCGATGGCTTTGCTGCTGGCGCTATTGGTCCTTTGGTTACTGGGATCGGAACTGGAATTGCGGATATTCCTGCAGGAGTACCACTGATTTATGGGGCGCGTGGCAATTCTGCGCGCCTCGAACTCGTAGGTTGCCACTGCATCCGTGACTTGATTTTTTGTGAACATGAATGTCCAATCCTGCTTCGATTTCATACAGAAGCTATCGACTTATGACTGCTGCACAACGTCGTATACACGAAGCCGCTATGCGTCTATTCGCCGAGAAGGGTGCAGGAGAGATCAGCATCAGTGAGCTGGCCGAAGCGGCGGGTGTTGCCCGGGGGACGATATACAAGCATATGGACAGCATTGAAGGGCTGTTCAGAAATGTCGCCACCCATCTCAGCGAAGAGATGAATCAGCGAGTGGCTCGTAGCTCGCTGATT
>Ga0209343_10000759_pt1 | contig 44664 bp, 39 predicted proteins | sample RifCSPlowO2_02_FD_184026 | JGI IMG/M metagenome (GOLD analysis project Ga0209343, IMG submission 184026) | Groundwater microbial communities from Rifle, Colorado - Rifle CSP2_plank lowO2_0.2 (SPAdes) (version 2) | ecosystem: Environmental > Aquatic > Deep subsurface > Groundwater | place...
GTGACGGCCGCGCCTTGCGCACCCTGTGCCTGTGGCTGGCGTTCTTCTGCTGCCTGCTGATGGTCTACGCACTGAGCTCCTGGCTGCCCAAACTGATGGCCAACGCCGGCTACAGCCTGGGTTCGAGCCTGTCGTTCCTCCTGGCGCTGAACTTCGGCGGCATGGCCGGTGCCATTCTCGGCGGCTGGCTGGGCGACCGCTTCAACCTGAGCAAAGTGATGGTGGCCTTCTTCGTTGCCGCCGCCGTGTCGATCAGCCTGCTGGGCTTCAAGAGCCCGACGCCGCTGCTGTACCTGCTGATCTTCGTCGCAGGTGCCACCACCATCGGCACACAGATTCTGTTGTACGCCGGGGCTGCGCAGTTCTATGGCCTGTCGATCCGCTCCACGGGCCTTGGCTGGGCCTCGGGCATCGGCCGCAACGGGGCCATCGTCGGCCCGCTGCTGGGCGGCGCGCTGATGGGCATCAACCTGCCGCTGCAACTGAACTTCCTGGCCTTCGCCCTACCCGGTGCCATCGCCGCCATCGCCATGACTGTTTTCGCCATCAGCGCCAAGCGCCGGCAGCACCCAGCCATGCTGCTGAGCGGTGCCAAGGCCTGAGCCTTTAGCCCTCACCCCGACCCCTCTCCCACAGGCGGGCGAGGGGGACTGACTGGAAGATTGAAATGAGCCAAACCCTGATCGAAAGCCTGTCGGCGATCATCGTCGACCTGCCGACCATCCGCCCGCACAAGCTGGCGATGCACACCATGCAGCAGCAGACCCTGGTGGTGATTCGCCTGCGTTGTGCCGACGGCATCGAAGGCCTTGGCGAAGCCACCACTATCGGTGGCCTGGCCTACGGCAACGAGAGTCCGGAGAGCATCAAGCAGAATATCGACAGCCACCTCGCGCCGCTGCTGATCGGTCAGGACGCGGCCAATATCAACGCCTGCATGCTGCGCCTGGACAAGGCCGCCAAGGGCAATACCTTCGCCAAGTCCGGGCTGGAAAGCGCGCTGCTGGACGCCCAGGGCAAGCGTCTCGGTCTGCCGGTCAGCGAACTGCTCGGCGGGCGGGTACGCGACAGCCTGGAAGTAGCCTGGACCCTGGCCAGCGGCGACACCGCCAAGGACATCGCCGAAGCCGAAGACATGCTGGGTCTGCGCCGTCACCGCATCTTCAAGCTGAAGATCGGCGCGGGTGAGGTCAGCCAGGACCTCAGGCACGTGATCGCGATCAAGCGCGCCCTGGGCGACAGTGCCAGCGTGCGGGTCGATGTCAATCAGGCCTGGGATGAGTCCGTGGCCCTGCGCGCCTGCCAGATGCTCGGCGACAACGGTATCGACCTGATCGAACAGCCGATTGCGCGGATCAACCGGGCAGGGCAGGTGCGTCTCAATCAGCGCAGCCCTGCGCCGATCATGGCCGACGAATCGATCGAAAGCGTCGAGGACGCCTTCAGCCTGGCCGCCGACGGCGCGGCGTCGGTGTTCGCCCTGAAGATCGCCAAGAACGGCGGCCCGCGCGCCGTGTTGCGCACCGCGGCGATCGCAGAAAGCGCCGGTATCGCCCTCTACGGCGGGACCATGCTGGAAGGCTCGATCGGCACCCTGGCCTCGGCCCACGCCTTCCTGACCCTGAACAAACTGACCTGGCACACCGAGCTGTTCGGCCCGCTGCTGCTGACCGAGGAAATCGTTCAGGAGGCACCGCAGTACCGCGACTTCCAGCTGCACGTGCCGCGTACTCCGGGCCTTGGCCTGACCCTGGACGAAGAGCGCCTGGCGTTCTTCCGCCGCCCCTGACCCAAGAGGAGAGCCCCATGCTGTTCCACGTAAAGATGACCGTAAAACTGCCGCCGGACATGGACCCGGCCAAGGCCGCCCAGCTCAAGGCGGACGAGAAGGAATTGGCCCAGCGCCTGATGCGCGAGGGCAAGTGGCGTCACCTGTGGCGCATTGCCGGGCACTACGCCAACTACAGCCTGTTCGACCTGGACAGCGTCGAGGCGCTGCACGACACCCTGCTGCAGCTGCCGCTGTTTCCCTACATGGATATCGAGATCGACGGCGTCTGCCGCCACCCCTCGTCGATCCGTGATGACGACCGTTGATTCGCCTTAAAACAAAAAACCGAGGAAACCATCATGACCGTTAAAGTTAGCCACACCGCCGAAATCCAGAACCTGTTCAACGAGGCCGCCGGCCTTAACAACGATCAGGGCAGCCCGCGGGTCAAGCAGATCATGCTGCGCATCATCAATGATGCGGCGAAGATCATCGAAGACCTGGAAATCACCGACGACGAATTCTGGTATGCGGTGGACTACCTCAACCGTCTGGGTGGGCGCAACGAAGCCGGCCTGCTGGTGCCGGGTCTGGGCCTGGAGCACTTCCTCGACGTGCTGCAGGACGCCAAGGATGCCCAGGCCGGCCTCACCGACGGCACTCCGCGCACCATCGAAGGCCCGCTGTATGTCGCCGGCGCGCCGCTGGCCGAGGGTGAAGTACGGATGGACGATGGCAGCGAGCTGGATAAGGCCACCGTGATGTTCCTCGAAGGCGTGGTGCGCGACACCCAGGGCGCACCTGTGGCCGGTGCGGTGGTCGACCTGTGGCATGCCAACACCCAGGGCAACTACTCCTACTTCGATAAGAGCCAGAGCGACTACAACCTGCGCCGGCGCATCGTCACCGATGCCGAGGGCCGCTATCGCGCCCGCAGCATTGTGCCTTGCGGTTATGGCTGCTCCCCGGATGGCCCGACCCAGGAATGCCTGAACCTGCTCGGCCGCCACGGCCAGCGCCCGGCGCATATCCACTTCTTTGTCTCCGCCCCGGGCCACCGCCACCTGACCACCCAGATCAACCTGGCCGGCGAGCAGTACCTGTGGGACGACTTCGCCTACGCCACCCGCGATGGCCTGGTCGGCGACATCAAGTTCGTCGAGGACGCCGCAGCCGCCCGTGACCGTGGCGTGCAAGGCAGCCGCTTCGCCGAACTGCAGTTCGACTTCCAGCTGCAGAAGGCCCCGGCCGCCCAGGCCGAACAGCGCAGCAAGCGTCCGCGCGCGCTGCAGGGTGCCTGACCACGCCGCGGTTCGCTTTGGCTCCCTCTCCCTCCGGGAGAGGGTTGGGGTGAGGGGCCGTAGGGGGCGCGGGGCCGCCTAGGCCGTGCGCACCGGGATCCTTCTGCAGGCGGCTTTTTGTAGGAGCGGTCCATGACCGCGATCGCGGGCATGGCCCGCTCCTACGGGGCTGCCTGCGCACCCTACGTTACAACGAGAGCGCTCCTCGAGGAGCGGCATCCATACCTTGCGAGGCCCTATGAAAGCCTTGATCAACGATTTTTCCCTGTCCGCCGTGGTGGCCGGTTTTATCGCCACGGTGATTTCCTATGCCGGCCCCCTGGTGATCATCTTTCAGGCGGCCGAGAGCGCGGGCATGTCGCATGCCGTGCTGTCGTCCTGGGTCTGGGCAATCTCCATCGGCAGCGCGGTGCTGGGTATCGTCCTCAGCCTGCGTTACCGCGTGCCGATCATCATCGCCTGGTCGGCTCCGGGCTCGGCGCTGCTGGTCTCGCTGCTGCCGCAGATCAGCCTGAACGAGGCGGTCGGTGCCTATATGGTTGCCAGCCTGATCATCTTCCTGGTCGGCATCAGCGGCACCTTCGACCGGCTTATCGGCAAGCTGCCCGCGGCGATTGCCGCCGGCATGCTGGCCGGCATCCTGTTCAGCTTCGGCACCGGGCTGTTCGTTTCACTGCAGACCAAGCCGTGGCTGGTGCTGGCGATGTTTGCCAGCTACCTGCTGGTCAAGCGTCTGTCGCCGCGCTATGCGGTGCTGGCGGTGCTGCTGGTCGGTTGCGGCATCGCCTTCGCCACCGGCGAGCTGCGCCAGGAGGCCCTGGTGATCGGCCTGGCCACGCCGGTGTGGATCAGCCCCGAATTCAGCCTGTCGGCCAGCCTGAATATCGCCTTGCCGCTGGTGATGGTGGCCCTCACCGGGCAGTTCGTGCCGGGCATGGCGGTGCTGCGCAATGCCGGTTACCAGACCCCGGCCAGCCCGATCATCGCCAGCAGCGCCCTGGGTTCGCTGTTGCTGGCCCCTTTCGCCTGTCACGGCCTCAACCTGGCGGCGATCACCGCGGCCATCTGCACCGGCCGCGAAGCCCACGAAGACCCGGCCCGGCGCTATGTCGCCGGTGTGGTCGGCGGTTTCGCCTACCTGCTGCTGGGGCTGTTTGGCGCGACCCTGGTGTCGCTGTTCAGCGCCTTTCCCAGAGAGCTGATCGCCGCCCTGGCCGGGCTGGCGCTGTTCGGCGCGATTGCCGCAGCGATGGCCAGCGCCATGGCCCAGCCGGATGACCGCGAAGCGGCGCTGATCACCTTTCTGGTGTCCGCCTCAGGCATGTCCTTTCTCGGCCTGTCGGCCGCCTTCTGGGGGCTGATGTTCGGCATCGCCGCCCATCTGCTGCTTGGCGTTCGGCGCAACAAAGCGCCCGTCACAGCGCCGCTGCATAGCGCCAATCTGGCCAAGGAGGAGGCGGTCGGTTAGCCCGCTCTGGCCCTCGAGCATTGCCGCCGCGCCTGCTCTTAAGTCGGCGCGGCGACAGTCACACCACCCACTTGCGTTGCCGGGTCTGTCCCCGGCAAGGGTGGCGCAACAGCCCACTTTCAATAACAACAATGAGCTAAACCATGACTCACTATCCGAATGTGAAGCCCGTCCTGCTGTCCGCTGTCCTGGCCCTGAGCCTGCCAGCCCTGGTCCAGGCGGGTGGTCTTATCGAAGACAGCAGCGCGACCTTGCAGGCGCGCAACTACTACTTCAGCCGCGACTTCTCTGACATCGTCGGGCCTAATAAACAGTCCAAGGCCGAGGAATGGGCCCAGGGTTTTATCCTCAACTTCAAGTCCGGCTACACCCCGGGCACCGTCGGTTTCGGCGTCGATGCCATCGGCCAGCTGGGGCTCAAGCTCGATAGCAGCGCGGATCGGGTCAACACCGGCCTGCTGCCGACCCGGGAAAGCGGCAAGGCCGCCGATGATTACAGCCGCCTGGGCGCGGCGCTGAAGGTCAGGCTGTCGAAGACCGAGCTGAAGATCGGCGAACTGCAGCCCAACCTGCCGGTGCTGACCTTCTCCGATATCCGCCTGCTGCCGCCGACCTTTCAGGGGGCCAGCATCGTCTCCCAGGAAATCGACGGGCTGACCCTGCAGGCCGGCCAGCTGCGTTCCACCAGCCTGCGCAACGAGGCCGGCGACGACAGGATGCTGGCCATGCTCGGCCATCTGCCGCAACGCGCCGGCAGCAGCGAGCGCTTCAACTATGGCGGTGCCGACTATGCCTTCAACGCCAGCCGCACCTCGGTCGGGGCCTGGTATGCCCAGCTGCAGGACATCTACAATCAGCGGTTTGTCAGCCTCAAGCACAGCGAGCCGGTGGGCGACTGGGTGCTGGGGGCCAACCTGGGCTTCTACGACTCCAGCGAGGATGGTCAGCAGCTGATCGGCGCAATCGACAACCAGGCCCTGTTCTCCCTGCTGTCGGCCCGGCATGGCGGCCATACCTTCTACCTCGGCTACCAGGCGATATTCGGCGACAACGCCTTCCCGCGGGTATTCGCCAACGTCACGCCGCTGGGTAACGAGGTGCCGACCTTCGAGTTCGCCTCGGCCGACGAGCGCTCCTGGCAGCTGCGTTACGACTACGACTTCAGCGCCATGGGCGTGCCGGGGCTGGTCGCCGGGGTGCGTTATATCCAGGGCGACAACGTCGATGCCCAGGCCACCAACCGGGGTGGCCCACGCTATGAGGGCAAGGACTTCGAGCGCGATCTGGATCTCGGCTACACGGTGCAGAGCGGTGCGCTCAAGGGCCTCGGCGTACGCCTGCGCAACGTCACGGCGCGCTCCAACTACCGCAGCGACATCGACGAGAATCGTCTGATAATCAACTACAGCTGGAATCTGCTCTAAGCCCTGACCCTGCGCGCACCTAATGGGGCGCGCAGGAGCTGTTCGGCCGGCTATTTCGGCCAATTGTCCGGCCATTTCCCGGGGTCGCCGGCTTGTTTGATCTGAATCAACGGATGCGGCCATTTGCCATTATAAAAAGCACTCCTTTTCCAAGGGAGTTGGCTCGCATGAATGATTCCGGGCAGCAGGCGCGAATTCTCTGTAACGATCGGCAACTGGCCAGCACCCTGCGCGAGCTACTGGGCGCTGAGGCGGCGCAGCAGGTGCTATGCGAGGCCGGCGACTGCGGCGATGCGCCGTTCTGCCGTTGGCTGGGTGAAGCGCAGCTGGGTCAGTTGGGACGGGTGCAGGCGGCGCTGGCCGAGGTGGTGGATATCCTGCAAGGCACCCGACATGCCTTCAAATCCCGGGAAGTGGGGCGCGCGCGCCGACGTCTGAGTGAGCTGATGGCAGAATTGTCAGGCCCGTAATGATGCTGTAAACATGCCCTACAGTAGGTTCCGCCTCGGGCGGGAACCGGCTTTGCCGGGCAGGACACAGGGCCTGCAAGACGAAGCGCCGCAATGATCGTTCCTTTATCGAACGGGTCATCGCGGCGTTTTTTTTTGCTTGCGCATTGACCCAGGATGGCGGTGATGACGATGAAGATAAAAGAGACTTTGGCCGAGCTGCTCGGGCGCTTGCGCCTGGATCAGCAAGAGATCGGCGAGCGCCTGCGTTTTCTCGACTGGAGCCGCGAGGATGCCCGGCGGCTGCAGGCCCATGGGGCGCAGATGGCCGAGGCGCAGTATGCCTTTGTCGAGGAGCTCTATGGCCATCTGGAACAATTCGCCACGCCCTTGGCCCTGCTGCGTTCGCCGGCGACCGTGGCCCGCCTCAAGCACAGCCAGGGGGCTTACTACCGGGACCTGTGGGAGGGGCGCTTCGACGCCGATTATGTCGACGGGCGCTTGCGTATCGGCATGGTCCATCAGCAGGTCGGCCTGGAACTGAAGTGGTACCTGGGGGCCTATCGCCTTTATCTGGACCGCATGCTTACCAGCCTGTTCGCCGAGCACCCGCATTGCGAGCTGTATGCCAGCCTGCTGAAGGCGGTGTTCTTCGATATCTCCCTGGCCATCGACACTTACAGCGTGGCCCAGCACAGTGCCCTGGAAGACAGCGAGGCGCGCTTTACCCGGGCCCTGCGCGGGGCCAACGATGGCCTCTGGGACTGGCATGTGGGGCAGGACCGGCTGTATGTCTCGGAGCGCTGGGCGAATATGCTCGGGGTCAGCCGGGACGCTATCGGCGATGCTAGCCAGGGCTGGTTTGCCCGGGTCCATCCGGACGATCTGCCAGGCCTACGCCAGGCCATCAATGCTCACCTGAGCGGCGACACGGCGCTGTTGCACCACGAGTACCGCATGCGCAAGCGCGATGGCGACTATGCCTGGGTGCTGGTGCGTGGGGTGGCCGAGGAGAGCGAGCCGGGCCAGCAGCGCATGGCCGGCTCGCAAACCGATATCAGCGCGCGCAAGCAGGCCGAGCAGCACCTCAGGCATGCGGCCCGGCATGACCCGCTGACCGGGCTGGCCAATCGCACCGGGCTGGATGAGCAATTGCAGCAGGCCGTGCAGCGTCAGCACCAGCTAGGGGCGCGAGAGGCCGCCTTGCTGTTCGTCGACCTGGACCGTTTCAAGCTGATCAACGACAGCCTCGGCCACGCGGTCGGCGACCGCGTGCTGGTGGAGGTGGCGCGGCGTCTGAGTGGTTGCCTGCGCCCGGGCGATCAGCTGTTCCGCTTTGGCGGCGATGAGTTTGTCGTGCTGCTCGACAACCTCAACTGCAGCAGCGATGCCGAGCGGGTGGCCCAGCGTATTCTCGATGGTCTGCACCAGCCGCTGCAGCTGGATGAGCGCACCCTGGTGGTCAACGCCAGCATCGGCATCGCCCCGCTGCAGGACAAAGGCAAACTGCTCGACGCCCTGCAGGCCGCAGACCTGGCCCTTTACCGCGCCAAGGCCGCGGGCAAGGCGCAGTTCGCCCGTTACAGTGAGGAATTGCAGGTGGCGGCGCAGCACAACCTGGCGCTGGAGTCGGCCATGGGCCAGGCCTTGGATAACGGTGAACTGGAGCTGCACTACCAGCCGATCTGTCGCCTCGATGCGGGCCAGCCTTATCTGGCCGGAGTCGAGGCTTTGCTGCGCTGGCGCAGTGGCGAGCGGCTGATCCCACCGATGGAATTTATCCCGGCGCTGGAGGAATCCGGGGAAATCATTCGCGTCGGTGACTGGGTGCTGCAGCAGGCTTGCGCACAGACCCGGGCCTGGCAGCTGGCTGGTCAGCAGCAGCTGCGCTGCTCGGTGAATATCTCCAGCCGCCAGCTGCAGCAGGCAACTTTTATCCCGCGCCTGATCGACATTCTGCAGGCCAGCGGCCTGCCGCCCGCCAGCCTGATTCTGGAAATCACCGAGAGCCTGCTGATGGAGGACAGCGAACACACCCTGGCCAGCCTGCGCGAACTGGCCAGCCTGGGGGTGTTGCTGGCCCTGGACGACTTCGGCACTGGCTACAGCTCGCTGAGCTACCTCAAGCGTTTCCCGCTGCAGATTCTCAAGGTGGACAAGAGCTTTATCGACGGCACCTGCGGCGAGGGCGAGCTGAGGGTGATCAGCCGGGCGATTATCGGGCTCGGCCACAGCCTGGGCATGGAGGTGGTGGCCGAAGGGGTGGAAAGCCCCGAGCAGCTCGATTTCGTGCTCGGCGAGGGCTGCCGCTATGCCCAGGGCTACTGGTTCGGTCGGCCCAAGCCTGCCGCCGAGCTGCAACGTCTGTTCAGCCAGCCGGACGGCCGCGCGGGCGTCGTCTGCCTGCTGCCGGAAGCCGCCGCACAACCTGCAAGGAGCCAGGCCCAAGCATGAAAATCAACCTCCCGCTCAGTGGCCGTCAGGTCGGCTTCCAGGCCAGTGCCAATATCCTTTCCACCACCGATCCCAAGGGCCGCATCACCTACGTCAATCGCGACTTTATCGATATCAGCGGTTTCAGCGAGGCCGAGCTGCTGGGTAGCAACCACAATATCGTCCGTCACCCGGATATGCCGCCTCAGGCGTTCGCCCATATGTGGCAGACCCTCAAAGCCGGGCGTTCGTGGATGGGCCTGGTGAAGAACCGCTGCAAGAATGGCGATCACTACTGGGTCAGCGCCTATGCCACACCGGTGCAGCGCGATGGCCAGGTGGTGGAGTATCAATCGGTGCGCACCCTGCCGAGCCCGGCCCAGGAGGCGGCTGCCGAGCAGCTCTATGGCCAGCTGCGGGCCGGCCGTACGCCACGCCTGTTGCGTCGCCCGCGGCTGGCTGTGGCGCTGCGCTGCAGTCTGGGCAATGTCGCCTTGAGCCTGGTTGCGGCGGCTGTGCTGGCGGCCGCTGGCCTGCTCGGCTGGGCCCAGGCGGGAATGCTGGTGGCGCTGCTCGGCCTGCTGCAGGGTGGCTGGCTGCTGTATAGCCTGAACCCCCTGGACAGGCTGGCGCGCAAGGCCTGTGCAATTGCCGATAATCCTTTGAGCCAGGCGCTCTATAGCGGGCGTGGCGATGCCTTTGGCCAGATCGATTTCGCCCTGTGCATGCTCGAAGCGGAAACCCGCGCGGTGGTCGGGCGCATGGCCGATTCGGCGCGCGAACTGAACCTCGAAGCCGCCGAGCTGGTGGCCGCGGTGGGCAGCAGTAACCAGGCCTGTGTGCAGCAACAGGGGGAAACCGCCCAGGTGGCCAGTGCCATCGGCCAACTGGCCAGCAGCGTGCAGGAGGTGGCGCGGCATGCCCAGCTCACCGCCAGCGCGGCCAGCCTGGTCAATCAGGAAACCGACCGCGGCCTGCAGATGGTCGAGCAGACCCGTCAGCAGATCGACAGCCTGGCCGGCGAGGTGCAGCAGAGCAGTGCGGTGATTCATCAGCTGGAACGCCATGGCCTGGAAATCAACCGGGTGCTGGAGGTGATCCAGGGCATTGCCGAACAGACCAATCTGCTCGCCCTGAATGCCGCCATCGAGGCGGCGCGGGCCGGGGAGGCCGGGCGCGGCTTTGCCGTGGTCGCCGACGAGGTGCGCGGCCTGGCCTCGCGCACCCAGCACTCCACCGCGCAAATCCAGCAGACCATCGACACCCTGCGGCAATCCACCGCGAATGCGGTGGTGGCCATGCAGCGCAGCCATGCCAAGGCCGCAGCCAGTGTCGAGCAGGCCGCACTGGCTGCGGTGGCGCTGGACGGGATCAATCAGCGGGTCAACGAGATCAGCGACATGAGCGTGCAGATCGCCGCGGCAGTGGAGCAGCAGAGTGCGGTGGGCGACACCATCCAGGGCAACCTCGACGGAATTCGCCAGGCCACCGACGGCAATGTCATGGCCGGCGACCAGAGCCGCCAGGCCGCCGACCACGTTGCCAGCCTGGCCGCACGTCTGCAGCTGCTGGCCGAGCAGTTCTGGGGCGACCGGGGCAGCTCGGGACGCAGCTAGGTGTCGGCCATACCCGTTGCAAACGGGCGGCGCTTTTGTAGGAGCGGGCTTGCCCGCGTGCTGTTACACACCCGCGGTAGGAGCGTGTCAGGCAAAGGGGAGCAAATCGCGCCACCTGTAGGGCCCATGGCCGCAAAAGTGTCTGGCCGCGCGCGGATCGCGGGCACGGGACTGCGCGTCCTGCCCGTTCCTACAAGGAAGTGCTGCATGAAACAGGTAACTGAGGCATAGCCAAGAAAAAGGCCCCGCCGGCAGATGCCGACGGGGCCTGGTGGTTACTGCTGCGGCTACTTGCGCAGCCACTGGCCCTTGACCTGGATATATTGCCCAGGCGGGGTCTTGTCCAGGGCCTTCTGCCCGGCTATGGCTTCCACATCGCTGAGCTGGATGCCGTTCTGCGCGGCCAGCTTCTGGTATTCGCTGCGCCGCGCCTGGTTGATCAGGCGGGCGATCTCCGCGGCCTGGCCGTCGCTCTTGACTACACCCAGGTAGCCGTTGGGCATTTCCCCGAGCTGGCCGCTGGCCTTGGCGTCGCCCAGGGCGGACATGGCTTCGTTGAGGTTCAGGGCTGCGGCTGGCAGGCTCAGGCTGAGCAGCAGCAACAGGCCGGCAAAACGTTTGAACAGGGTCATGGTCTGGCTCCTCAGAAAAGTCCGCTGGATTCGCTGAACATGCTGTCCAGGGCTTTATCCACCTTGATATAGATTTCGTGCTCGATCTTCACATTGAGGTTGATATTGATCGGCTCGTTGGGCATGGCCAGCTGTACCGTGGGGGTGCAGGCCGTGCTGAGCAACCCCAGTAGCAGGGCGGCGAAATAACTGCGTAAGCGCATGGCGCTTCTCCTTGGTGAGGGCCTGCGGCCTTTGCGTGGCGCAGGGTGCAAGCCCTAGGGCTCTTGTGGGGCCTTCTGGCGCTCCAGCATACGCTGCTGGACGCGCTGTTTGATGATCTCGTTCACCTTGTCGGTCAGTTGCAGGCTGGCCAGCAGGGTAGGGATGTCTTCTTCCAGGCTGATGTTGAAGTGGATCGGCCGACCTTTTTCGATGGCCGGGTTCTGCCCTTCCAGGCGGATATCCAGTTGCAACTTGCCGTGCTGATCGTAGTTGACCTGGCTGCTCAGGGTCGCATAACGGAAATCCTCCAGCGATTGGGTCACCAGTTGCATGGCCGGGTTGCTGCGGCCCAGGGCGCGAATCCGCTCCGAGTGGAACTGCAGCTGGCCACCGGGCTGGCGGGCGGCCAGCTGCCCCTGTTCGATGGTCGCCCCGGCGCTGCCGAGGCGCAGGGGTAACAGGCCATCAAGGGTGCCACTACCGGCCAATCCCTCTGTCGGGTAGAGAATAAAAAGCTGCTCAAGTTCCAGGCCCCGGACCCTCAGGGGCAACAATAAATCGCCCTCGGCCAGGTTCCACTGTCCGGGGTCGAGCTGCACGCTGCCGCCCACCAGTTCACCGCGGGCCTGGCGCACCTGCAACCGGCCCTTGTCGAGCGTGGCCAGGGGGGCCTGGTAGCTGGCGCTGAACTGCAGCGGGCCGAGGGGAATGCCGGGGTTGGCCTGCTGCAGCTGCAGTTCCTGGAGCTCGACCTTTACTTGGCGCGGGTCCAGTTGCAGCTGCAGGCGAGTGTCCAGGCCGCTCAGCTCGGTGCGGTCATAGATGCCGCCCAGGCCTTTGCCGGTGAGTTCCAGGGTGCCGCTGGGGGCGCTGGCATTGGTGGCCAGGCTCAGGCTGGCCTTGGCGTTGAGACGGCCATCGCTGAGGCTGAGCAGCGCCGGCCAGGCGCTGAAGCTCTGCTGCAGCGGGTTGCCGCTACGCAGAAACAGCTCGGCCAGTTTTGCCTGCAGGGTCAGGCCGGCGGCGCTGCTGTGCTGCAGCTGCAGGCTGAGCTGCAGGTCGGCGTCGTTGCCGAGTTTGCCGTCCAGTTTGATCTGCGCCTCGCTCGCCACCAGCTGGCCCTGCCATTGCCAGCCCAGGGGCTTGAGCTGGGCCTGATGCAGCTGCTGCAGGCTGAGGCTGGTCGGGCCCTGCAGTTGCCAGCTCTGCAGCACGCCGGCCTGATGCCGGGCGCTCAGGTGCAGGGCATTGCTGCTGGCCTTGAGCTGCTGCATGCGCAATTCGGCACCCTGCAGCTGGCCCAGGCTGAGCTGCGAGCCCTGGCCTAGGGCGAGGGTGAGCTGCTGTTCGTCCAGATAGCCGCTTAACGCCAGTTTGCTGCGCAGGTCGCTGATTACCCAGTCGCCAAGGGTCAGGCCGGGGCTGTTCAAGCTCAGGCTGGCATCCGCCAGTTGCAGCGCCCAGGGCGCGGCGTTGGCCAGGGCCAGGCGGCCCTGCAGCTCGAAGCGGCTGCTGCCCTGGCTGCTCAGGCTGAAGTTCAGGGGTAGGGCGCGTTCGAGCAGGTTGGCGGCGAGGGCGTCGAAAGTCTCAGCGGCTTCTATCTGCAGGTGCAGGGACTCGGGGCGCAGGTCGGCCGGCAGGGCCTGCAGTGCCGTGCTGCTGATCTGGTCGAGTTGCAGATCGGCTCCCAGGCTGTCGGCCAACCACTGCCCGTCGAGGGCGCGGGCGGCCAGGTTGAACTGGCCCTGCAGCAGGCCGATGCCGGGCACCGGCCAGGGATCGGGCAGGTCGGCGCTGGCGCTGATCTGCCCACTGGCCTGCAGCAGCTGACTCAGGCGCAGCGGCCCGGGGCCGAGCTGCAGCTGCCAGTCGGCCAGCAGTTTGGCCGCCGTCGGGGCTTGCATGCCGTCCCCCTGGGCGAGAGGCAACCATTGCTGCAGCCAGCTTTGCAGCACGGCGGCCTGGCTCAGTGACGCACTGCTCAGCTGGCCCTGCCATGTCTGGCCTTCGGCGGTGGTCCACAGGCGGCTTGCAAGGCTCAGTTGGGGCACCTGGTCGACCGCCAGGGCCAGTTGTAGCGCCACGGCGTCGTTATTGCCCTGCCACTGGGCTGTCCAGTTCAGCTGGTGTTGTTGATGTTGCAGGTTGAGCTGCACGGCCAGGCTCTGTTCGCCGGCCGCGGCGTGGTTCGGCCTGCTCAGCTGTAGGTCGCCCTGCAGACTGCAACGCTGCTCGGCGCAGGGCAGGTCGATGACAAAGCGCTGGATATCCAGGTTGCCCGGCAGCAGGGCAAGTGCCGCACCCAGCTGTTCCAGCTGCACGCTGGGCTCGGGGCCGTCAGGAGTGGTAGTGGCGGCCGGTTGCGGCAGGCTCATCTTGAGGCTGGCGATCTGCACCTGTTGCCAGAAGGGCGGGCTCAGGCGCAGTTGCGTCCAGCGCAGCCGCAGCTGCTCGACCTGCAGCTGCAGGCTGCCCCCGGCCTGACGCTGGCGCACATCGAGGCGGGTCAGGGCCAGGCCGTCCAGGTCGAGGGACAGGCCTTGCCAGTCCAGCTCCTCGATCTGCAGGCGTTCGAGCAGGCGGGTCCAGCTGAGGTAGGTGTAACTGCCGAGCGCAAGGGCCAGCAGGCTGAGCAAAATGATAAGTCGCAGCCAGGTACGCCGGCTGATCATGGGCACGGATCCAGGGTGAGGAGGGCTATCTCTGCAGCAGACCTTAACCCATGGACCTGGGGCTGCCAATCGGGGTGTTTTTTATTCTGTGTATTTGCAGCATTAAGTGCTATTTTTGACGTAAATGAACATTGGAGGCGGTGATGAGCGCATTGATTCGACCGGTGGCCGACGCCGACGCTGTACTGGCCAAGGCGTTGCTCAATACCCGCGAGCAGTTGGGCCTGACCCAGCAGGAGCTCGCCGATATCGTTGGCGTGCACCGCACGGCGATCTCGCGCTGGGCCGACAGTGGCCTGCGCGTGCAGAGCAAGACCGGTGAGCTGGCGCTGCTGCTGATTCGCGCCTATCGCGCCCTGTTCGCTCTGTTTGGCGGCAACCTGGCGGATATGCAGCACTTTCTGCGCACCGATAACCATCATCTGCAAGGCGTGCCGCTGCTGCTGATGATGCAGGTCCAGGGCCTGGTGCGGGTGGTCGAATACCTCGATGCCATTCGCGGCAAGGGCTGAGCCCGCAGTGCAAGCCGACCGCGCCCCGTGGCGGAATAACAATAAGCATAAGGAACCTGGTCGCCATGGATATCTGGCAAGCCTGTAACGGCCCCGAGCAGATCAAAGCGTTGCGTGGGCGTCTGGTACGCCTGGTGGAAAGCCAGGCCCAGGTCGCCACCATGCAACTGGTGGACAGCCTGGCCGAGCAGGCATTGCTGGAGGAGTTGCTGGAAGGCAGCAAGCCGCCATTGCCGCAGCAGGCCGAGCCCCTGCATTACCTGCTGAAAACCCCGTTTCGCTATCCACCCCTGCGCTGGGGCTCGCGCTTCGGCACATTGCACGAACCCAGCCTGTTTTATGGTGCGCTGCGTATCGACACGGCGATGGCCGAGGCGGCCTATTACCGTTTTCTGCTGTGGCAGGGCATGGCCACACCGCCGCCCAGCGGGCGCATCCTTTCCGAGCACTGCACCTTTGAGGCGCGTTATCAGGTTGCGCGCGGCATCCAGCTGCAGCACCCGCCCTTCGCCGCGTATCAGGCCGAGCTGTGCCATGCCGCGGCCTACCAGAGCACCCAGGCGCTGGGGGCGGCCATGCGCGAGGCCAGGGTCGAGGCTTTCGAGTACCGTTCCGCGCGCTGCCCGCTGGGTGGCAACAATGTGGCCTTGTTCGTGCCCCAGGCGCTGGCGGAGAAGCGGCCGCGCAACCTGCTGAGCTGGTTGTGCGAAACCACGGCCGACTATGTCGCCTTCAAGAGTGCCCAGGTGCCGGACAAGCCGCGGGTGTTTCGCCAGACCATTTTTCTGCGTGACGGACAATTGCCCTTGCCCGCCTAGGGCGGGGCTTTTGCGGCTGTTGTTGCCCCGAAAAAGGGCGCGTCCAGACACGACGGCGCAGACTTGTGCACATTTGCGATGCGTCTTGTCAATGTACATTTCGTGATTGACGTAAACCCTTGATTCTTCATGCGGCTTTTTTAAGTCAATGAAAAATATGAACTTTTTTAACTGGTGAAAAAATCGCCAGTTTGACTTCGGCCCCCGTGGCATAGGCGATCAGGGCGCTTGCGCCCATGTTATCCACGAAGTTATCCACAGCTTCTGTGGATTAACCGAGTGTATGCTCTGGGCTCGCCTGCCAGCCCACCAGACCGCGGACAGCTGGCCCGGCGGCACCTTTGCAGCGCTGCGCCAGCGGCTGAAAAGTGGCGTAAAGGCAGCCCGGCCAGACCCTTCGGGGCCTGACCGCCAGGGCGGCTAAAACAGCCTGTGGCAAGGCTTTACCTTGGCGAAAAAAGGAGTAGAGTGGCGCGCCTTTCCCGCTACCGCTGCTTCCTATGCCTCGCGTATTGCCTCGTATACCCGCAGAACATCCTTCTACTGCTGCTCGCCTGCCGATGCGTGTCGCCCTGTGGCTGCTCGACAGCCCGCGCCTGGGCCACGCTTCGAGCGTCAAGCGTTTTGCCGGCGGCTTGCTCAAGCAGCCCGCCATGCAGGGGGTGGTGCAGGCCCAGAGCCGGCTGGGGCAATTGCTCTGCCGCGACTGCGGCAACCCGCGCGATCGCCGTATCGGTCTGGAGTTGCTGCGCCAGGCGGCGCGCGCCGGCGACATGCGTGCCCAGCTCGAGCTGGGCGAACTGCTCAGCCTGCCGCGCAGCAGCGAGCCGCAACAGGCCCGCCACTGGCTGGAACTGGCCGCCGGCCAGGGTTCGGCCGAGGCCAGGAAGCTGCTTAAACAGCTCTGACACAAGGCAGCGAGGCCCAGACATACTGGTTATACTGCCAGTACTTTTCTGCGGAGCTGCTTATGCCAATCGATCTGTCCACCGCGCTGGCACCGGCGCTGCTCGGTTTTGCCGCGGCGGCTGTTCCTCTTCTTTATATGGCCTGGTCGCTGCAGCGTCGTCTGGCCAGCCAGCAGCTGGAGTTCGGCCTGCTGCAGGAACGTCTGAGCAACGCGCAACTGGCCCAGGCCGGGCTGGCCGCGCAACTGGATGATTGCCGCGAAGAAGTCGCCGAGATCAGCGAGATCAAGGCCGATCAGCAGGCCGAACTGGCCGCGCTGCGCCGCGAAACCGAGTTGTTGCAGCACGAGCGGCAGATCGCCCGCGAAGCCGCCCAGGCCTGGCATCAGCAGCGCGAGCAGCAGGAAGGCGAGATCCGCCGCCTGGATGCCCAGCGCGCCGCCCTGGTCGCCGAACTCAAGGAACAGCAGGACAGCCACCAGCAGCGCCTGAGCGATCTGCAGGGTTCGCGCGATGAGTTGCGGGCCCAGTTCGCCGAACTGGCCGGCAAGATCTTCGATGAGCGCGAACAGCGTTTTACCGAGACCAGCCAGCAGCAGCTCGGCCAGTTGCTCGACCCGCTCAAGGAGCGCATCCAGTCCTTCGAGAAACGCGTCGAGGAAAGCTACCAGCAGGAAGCCCGTGAGCGTTTCTCCCTGGGCAAGGAGCTGGAACGCCTGCAGCAGCTCAACCAGCGCCTGGGCGACGAGGCGACCAACCTGACCCGTGCCCTCAAGGGCCAGAAGACCCAGGGCAACTGGGGCGAACTGGTGCTTGAACGGGTGCTGGAACACGCCGGCCTGGAGAAGGGCCGCGAATACCAGACCCAGGTCAGCCTGAAGAGCGCCGATGGCGAGCGTTTTCAGCCGGATGTGCTGATCCAGCTGCCGGGTGACAAGCAGGTGGTTATCGATGCCAAGGTCAGCCTGACCGCCTATCAGCAGTTTATTGCCGCCGATGACGACGCCAGCCGGCAACTGGCGCTGAAGCAGCATGTGCTGTCGCTGCGCAGCCATCTGAAGGGCTTGTCGCTCAAGGATTACCAGCGCCTGGAGGGCCTGCACAGCCTGGATTTCGTCTTGCTCTTCGTACCGATCGAGGCGGCCTTCGCCGCGGCGCTGCAGGCCGATCCGGGTCTGTTCCAGGAGGCCTTCGATCAACATATCGTGATCGTCAGCCCGACCACTTTGCTGGCCACCCTGCGGGTGATCGACAGCCTGTGGCGGCAGGAGCGGCAGAGCCAGAACGCCCGCGAAATTGCCGAACGCGCCGGGGCGCTGTATGACAAGTTCGTCGCCTTTATCCAGGACCTGGATGAAATGGGCGCGCGCCTGCAGCAACTGGACAAGGCCTACGCCGGGGCGCGCAACAAGCTTTGCGACGGCCGCGGCAATATTGTCAGCCGCGTGGAAAACCTCAAGCTGCTCGGTGCCCGCGCCAGCAAGAGCCTGCCTACCGAGCTGCTCGAACGGGCGGCCGGGGTGGCGCTATTGGATGAAGCCAGCGAGTAGGGCGTGGAACGCCGTCAGGAATGTGTAGCGGCGGGGGCGCTGCTCTCGATATGGACGGTGAACTCGCGCATCCAGGCGGCCAGCAGCTGCGGTTCGGCCAGCAGCTGCCAATGCCCTGCATTTACTTCGCGCCGCTGTAGCCTGGGTGCCCAATGCTGCAGCTGGTCGAACAGCTGCGGGCGCACGAAGCGGTCGCGGGTCGGCACGATCAGCTGCACTGGCACCTGGGTGTAGCGCTGGCGTGGCCTGAACAGGCTGCGGATAAAGTTGGCGCGGTACAGCTTGACCCCGTGGATGCCATCGGCGCGCTGGCTGGTGCTGATCGCCACGTTGCGCAGGCCTTCGACCTTGTACAGCAGCTGCGGCCAGGCCTTGGCCAGCCCCAGCCGCCAGGTCAGCTCCGGCAGCAGCGGGGTATGGAACAGGGCGATATACCAGGAGCTCAGCAGCTGCCCGGCGACCTGGGCCCAGGCACGCGGGTGTTTCTGCCTGATGCGGTCGCGCATCCAGTGGCCGACATGGTCCAGGCAGGGGCCGGAAAGGCTGGTGTAGGAGGCCAGCAGCGGCTGGATGCGCGGCTCGGTGACCGCCTCCCAGGCCTGGATCGAGCCCCAGTCGTGGGCCAGCAGGTGCACCGGCTGCTCGGGGCTGGTGGCCTTGAGCACCGCTTCCAGGTCGTTGGCCAGTTTCTCCAGGTGATAGTCCAGGCGCTTGTGTGGGATATCCGAGGCACCGAAGCCGCGTACGTCGTAGGCGATGATCTGGTAATCGGCAGCCAGTTCGCGTACCAGCGGCAGCCAGATTTCGTGGCTGTCCGGGTAGCCGTGGACCAGCAGCAGGATCGGCCCCGTCGCCTGGCCCCAGCGGTACACCGCCAGCTCGACGCCGTCGCCCTGCACCCACAGCTGCCTGGCTTGCAGCCCATCGTTCGGCAGCACTGCTGGTGTGTTCATGCGAATACCCGAGGCAGTGCGAGCAATTGCCCATGGCGCTGGATGATAAAGGCGAGGTTGATGGGCATGTAGCGTCTCCGGATGGTCATGGCTGACTGTTACATCATTTGATGTCACGGTTATTGTTGGGCGCGCGGAGCGTATCTGCCTAGCCATCCGGCCACCTCAGTACAGGCTCTGTTACGGTGTTACTGGCAGACCGAAAAGCCCTCTGCAGCAGGGCTTTGCTCTGGTTTTGCGGGGCTCGTGGCGATGCCGGGCAGGCAAAGTCCAGCCCTTGGTTGGGGCTGTTGTTGCCATTGCCGGGAGGCGACTATGATCGCGACCATGAACACAGCCTCCGCTTTTCTCCAGCGTCTGTTGGGCCGCGCCGCGCCCCTGGCGAGTGCCGTTGCCGCCGAATACCGGGTCGATGAACTGGCCCGCGCGGCGCAGACCACGGTGCGCAATGTGCGCGCCTATCAGGATCAGGGCCTGCTGCCGCCCCCTGAGCGCCGTGGGCGTTTGGGCATCTACAGCGACGAGCACCTGGCACGGCTGCAGCTGGTCGGCCAGTTGCTTGAGCGTGGCTACAGCATTGCCAGCATCCGCGAGCTGTTCGACGCCTGGGCTCAGGGCCGCGACCTGGCCCATGTGCTGGGCCTGGAGCTGGCCATTCGCGGTGCCGACGAGCCGGAGCAGGCCGGCACCCTGCAGTTCGGCGAATTGCAGGCGCTGTTCGGCGATCAGCTGGATGATCGGGTGATCGAGCAGGCCCAGGCCCTGGGCCTGCTGGAATTAGCCGGCGACCACCTGCGGGTGCCCAGCCCCAGGCTGTTTGCCGCCGGGGTCGAGTTGTACCGTGCGGGCATTCCCCTGCCGGCCCTGCTCGACGAGCTGACGGCGATCCGTGGCCATGTGCAGCAGGTGGCGACCGGCATCGTGCAGATGATCGCCAAACAACTGGTCAACCCGCTGCTGCAGCGCGAGCTACCCCATGCCGAGGAGCTGGAGCGCCTGAACCTGCAGTTGCTGCAACTGCGCCCGCTGGTGGAGCAGGTGGTCAATGCCGAGCTGGCTCGGGGCCTGCCCGAGGCGGCCAATCGCGAGTTGAGCGAGCGGGTGCACCAGCTGCTGCAGGGGTTTCTGCAGCCTTCCTCAGAGGGTGTTTACAAATTACTGCGCTCGGCCATGCTGCGTTGAAATCAACCGAAAAGTGCTCATGTACTACTCGTACACTCCGCTTTTTCGGCTGATTTCGCCTTGCCTGGCCATCGCTCGCTACTGTTGTAAACACCCTCTTAGGTCAGCAGTAGTACCAGGGCCCCTGCCAGCAGCCCTGCGGCCATCACCGGCAGGGTCAGCAGGGCCAGTTGGCGGCCGCCGATCAGGGCCACCAGAAAGGCTTTGACCAGGCTATTGCTCAGGGCCGCGAGCAGGATCCCCTGTACAGCCACCTGGTTGTCCAGTTCGGTGTGCGAACTGCGGGCCAGGGACAGGGTGATGGCATCCACATCGGCCAGCCCGGAGACCAGCGCCACCAGGTACACGCCGGCATCTCCCAGCCAGCGCTGCGCCGCTTCGATGAGCAGCAGGATCAACGCCAGCAATGCGGCGAAGCGCAGCGCCGGGCCCAGTTCGAAGGGGTTTTTCAGGGGCGCTTCGGGGCTTTTTTCGCTCTCGCTGCCGGCCCGGCGGTAATACAGCAGGGCACCGCCGGTGTAGATCAGGGCGGCCACGCTTAGTGGCCAGAACAGCGCCGGCAGCAGGGCACGATTGACCAGGCCGGCCTCCAGCAAGACCCGGGGAAACATCAAAGCCGAGGTGGCCAGCAGGCCGCAGGCGAGGATGGCCTGCAGGTTGCGGCCGCGGCCTAGGCGGGCGAGGGTTACGGTCATGGCAGTGGAGGAGACGATGCCGCCGAGCAGGGCGGTGATCAGCAGACCATGGCGGGTGCCGACCAGACGAATCGCCACATAGGCGGCAAAACCGATGGCGGCGATCAGCACCACCATCCACCAGATGACGTAGGGGTTGAAGGCCTGCCAGGGGCCGTAACCCTGATTGGGCAGCGCCGGCAGCAGCACCAGGGAGATAAACAGCAGCTTGAGGGTGCCGGACAGCTCGTCTTCACTAAGGCGCTGCAGGGCACTGTGCAGCACGCGCTTGAGGCTCAGCAGCAGGGCCACCGCCACGGCCCCAGCGGCGGCCAGCGGGGCATGCCCGGCCATGGCCAGGCTGCCGAGCAGGAAGGTGAGCAATAGCGCCACCTCGCTGGTCAGGCCCATATCCCCGGTGCGCTGCAACTCGCCAAAGTAGGAGGCCACCACCAGGGCGGCAAAACCGATAAAGATCACCGCCCAGGCCGTTCCCCCGAATTTTTCGCTGAGCAGCATGGCAAAGGCCCCGAGCAAGCTGCTCAGGGCAAAGGTGCGAATGCCGGCGACCAGGCGGTTGTCCTCGATATTGCGCCCCTGCCAGCCGCGCTCGATGCCGATCAGCAGGCCGGCGGCCAGGGCGCTGGCAAAGTTCAGCAGGGTGTCGAGGGCTTCGGGCATGGCACATCCTTGGCGGGGCGGGTTGTGAGTAGTCTAGATCAGTGGGCGAACGCGGCGCATTGCCCCAGGTCAGGGGCGCGCGTCGTGACCACTGGCAGTCGCGGCTAAAGCCCCTCCCACACTTGTCGGGTGTCGCCCGCAGGGTGCGCCGCGCGCACCAGGCATCCAGTTGCCAGACCGCCCTACGGGAGCATGCGACCTAGCGCAACGTCAGATGGCGGCTAAGCAGGGCGCGCAGGGCGGCTGGTTTGACCGGCTTGGCCAGGAAGTCGAGGCCGGCGGCGTGCACCTGGGCGATCAGCTCGGGGCGGCCATCGGCGCTGATCACCACGCCGGGCACCGGTTCGCCCAGGCGGGTGCGCAGCCAGGCCATCAGCTCGGTGCCGGTTTCGCCTTCGTCCAGGTGGTAATCCACCAGGGCAAGCTGCGGGCGCACATCCTCGTTGAGCAGGTGCTCACACTCCAGGCGGTTGCGCGCCGTCCATACCTGGCAACCCCAGCGCGACAGCAGGCTGTGCATGCCGGTAAGGATGCTGTCCTCGTTGTCGATGCACAGCACCTGGGCTCCGCTCAGGGCCTGGCCGTTGATTTCCTGTACCGGCAGCGCCGCCTTGGGCACAGGGCTCAGGGCCAGGGGTACGGTAACGCTGAACACGCTGCCCTTGCCGGGCCATGAGTGCACTTCCAGCTTGTGTTCGAGGACCCGGCAGAGACCATCGGCAATCGCCAGGCCCAGGCCCAGGCCCTTTTCGGCGCGGGTCTGGTGGCTGTCCAGGCGTTTGAACTCCTCGAATATCACCTTGCGCTTGTCTTCCGGGATGCCCGGTCCGCGGTCCCAGACTTCCAGGCGCAGGTGCTGGCCCTGGCGGCGTACGCCGAGCAGCACGTGGCCCTTGGCGTAACGGAAGGCGTTGGTAAGGAAGTTCTGCAGCACCCGACGCAACAGTTTGATGTCGCTGTCGACCCGCAGGCGGCTGCCGCGCAGACGGAAGTCCACGCCCTGTTCGGCCGCCAGCGCCTTGAATTCGGCACCCAGGATATCGAACAGGTTGTTCAGCACGAAGGCGTTGCGATCCGGGGTGATGCGGCCGTTCTCCAGGCGCGAGATGTCCAGCAGATCGCTGATCAGGTCTTCCGCCGAACGCAGCGAACTGTCCAGATGGCGTACCAGCTCCCGGGCCTCGCGCGGCAGCGCCTCCTCCTGGTGGGAGAGGGCGGCGGAGAACAGCCGGGCGGCGTTCAGGGGCTGCATCAGGTCGTGGCTGACGGCGGCGAGAAAGCGGGTTTTCGACTGGTTGGCGGCCTCGGCCACACCCTTGGCCTCGGTCAGCGCCTGATTCAGTTGCGACAGCTCATGGGTGCGCGCGGCGACCCGCTGTTCCAGGCCTTCGTTGGCTTCCTTGAGGGCGCGTTCGGCCTCGCGGAACTCGGTAATGTCGGTAAAACTCATGACGAAACCGCCGCCGGGCATCGGGTTGCCGATCAGCTCGATCACCCGTCCGTTGGGGAACAGCCGCTCGGAGGTGTGCGCGGTGCCCTGGCGCATCCAGTACAGGCGCTTGTTGACGTGTTCCTCGATGTTACCGGGGCCGAGCAGGCCGCGCTCGGCGTTGAAGCGGATCAGCTCGGCCACCGGCCGGCCGACGTAGACCTGGCCTTCGGGGTAGTTGAACAACTCTATATAACGGTGGTTCCAGGCCACCAGGCGCAGCGACTGGTCGACCACGCTGATGCCCTGGGTGATGTTCTCGATGGCCCCTTGCAGCAGGGCGCGGTTGAACTGCAGCACTTCCGAGGCTTCGTCGACGATGCGCACCACGTCCTCGACCTGCATCTCGCGGCCTTCGATGGCGGCCTTGACCACCGCGCGGGTGCTGGAGGCACCCAGTACCCCGGCCAGCAGGCGCTCGGTGTGGGCGATCCAGTCGCTGTTGGCGGTCTGGTTGGGGTCGAAGGCCTTGCCCTGGCGGAAGGCGAAACGCATAAAGCTCTGGCGCGCGCGGTCTTCACCGACAAAGCGGTTGGCCAGCAGCAACAGGTCGCCGACCTGCACCGCCAGCATGCTGCGGTTGCTTGGTTTGGTGCCCAGGTCGTGGCCGATAAAGCGTCCGGCCTGCCAGTGCTCGGCGACCCGTGCGCGGGAAAAGTACGAGACCCAGGCAAACAGCAGGAAGTTGCCCGCCAGCGACAGCGCCACGCCGCGGGTCAGGGCCTCGACCTGAAAGCCCAGAGGGGCGTACAGCAGGGCCTGCAAGCCGGGGAAGTTCTCCAGTGGCCAGCCCAGGCCGCGGGCTACCAGCGGCAGCACCAGGGTGTAGAACCAGATCAGCGCGCCGAAGATCAGCCCGGCAAATACGCCCTGGCGGTTGGCCTGCTTCCATACCAGTGCGCCGAACATCGCCGGGGCCAGTTGGCCGATGGCGGCGAAGGAGACCTGGCCAATGGTGGCCAGGCTGGCGTTGGAGCCGAGCAGGCGATAGCACACATAGGCCAGCAGCAGGATCGCCACGATGCTGATTCGCCGGGCGCTGAGCATCCAGTGGCGGAAGGCTTCGTACGGCCGCTCGGTGTTTTTCCGGCGCAGCAGCCAGGGCATCAGCATGTCGTTGGAGATCATGGTCGACAGGGCCACCGAGGCGACAATCACCATGCCAGTGGCCGCCGACGCGCCGCCGATAAAGGCCAGCAGGGCCAGGGCCGGATGGGCTTCGGCCAGCGGCAGGCTGATCACGAAGGAATCCGGGGTGACGCCCGTCGGCAACAGCATCTGCCCGGCCAGGGCGATGGGTACCACAAACAGCGCGGCCAGCACCAGATAGGCGGGGAATACCCAGCGCGCCAGGCGCAGGTCCTTGGGTTCGATATTTTCCACCACGGTGACGTGGAACTGCCGCGGCAGGCAGATGATGGCGATCATCGCCAGGCCGGTCTGGGTCATCATTGCCGGCCAGTTCACCGTTTCCGCCCAGAAGTCGTCCAGTGCCGGACTACGCTGGGCCTGGCTGAACAAATCGGCGAAGCCGTTGTACAGGCCGAAGGTAACGAACGTGCCGACGGCGAGGAAGGCCAGCAGCTTGACCAGGGACTCGAAGGCAATCGCCAGGACCATGCCGCGGTGGTGCTCGGTGACATCCAGATTGCGCGTGCCGAACAATATTGTGAACAGTGCCAGCGCCAGGGAGACGATCAAGGCGGTGTCCTGGGCGCTGGTGCCGCTGGCCCCAGCGCCTGCCCCTATCAGCAGGTTGACCCCAAGTACGATGCCCTTGAGCTGCAGGGCGATATAGGGCAGCACGCCGACCAGGCAGATCAGCGCCACCACTATCGCCAGGGACTGGGACTTGCCATAGCGGGCGGCGATAAAGTCGGCAATCGAGGTGATGTTTTCCTGCTTGCTGATCATCACCATCTTCTGCAGCACCCAGGGTGCGAACACCAGGATGATGATCGGCCCGAGGTAGATCGGCAGAAACGACCAGAGCTGCTCGGCGGCCTGGCCGACCGCACCGAAGAAGGTCCAGCTGGTGCAGTACACCGCCAGGGACAGCGAGTAGACCCAGGCGCGTACCTTGGGCGGCATGGGCGTGGCGCGGCGGTCGCCATAGAAGGCGATGGCGAAGAGGATGGCCATGTAAATCAGCGCAACCGCGGCGATGAGCCCGCTGGACAGGGTCATGCTTACTCCACTGGCAAACTAAATGAGGCGTTCCGTGTCATAGCAGGGCGAGCCACTGCTGAGCAGGCAATATTGCCTATGAATGTTCACAGTGTCGCAGCAAACCGCCATGCCGTCAGGCGCGACCAAGGTCGCAAATGCTTGGGGTATGAACTTTGGGTAAAACTGTTGTGGATTGTGCACGCGGGCCAGCCCTGTTAGCGTGGCGAACCTGCGACTCTGTCCGAGGAGGGACCCTATGTTCAAGCCGCAATTGATCACCCTGCAACGTGGCGCGTTGCGCATCGAACCCATGGTCGATGCCGATATTCCCGCCCTGATCAGCCTGGCCGAAGCCAATCGCCAGGAGCTGGTGCATATGAGCGGCACCCAGCGCCTTGACTGGTATCGTCAGGGCCTGCTCGAGCAGCGCGAAGGCAAGGCCTTGCCCTTTGTCATTCGCCTGGGCGATCAGCTGGTAGGTACCACCCGTTTCGGCGACTTTATGAGCACGCTGCCCGCCGCCGAGATCGGCTGGACCTGGCTCGACCGCGGCCAGCATGGCACCGGGCTGAATACCACGGTGAAATACCTGATGCTCAAACATGCCTTCGAGCACTGGGGGCTGGTGCGCGTGCAACTGAAAACCGCGGCCAGCAACCTGCGCTCGCAACGCGCCATCGAAAAACTCGGAGCCGTGCGCGAGGGGCAGCTGCGCAATCACCGGCGCCTGGCCGACGGGCGTCTGGATGACAGCGTGCTGTACAGCATCACCGACCATGACTGGCCGGCGATCAAGCTGCAGCTGGAGGCGCGCTTCAGCGGTTGACCTATGCAGCCGCTGACGGGAGAGGAGCGCGCACGCTTCAGCACCAGTGAGGATTTGCACGGCCTGGAGCTGTTGTCCGCGCGCTTTATCGAGCACCGTTTCGCCCCGCATGTGCATGACGGTCATGTGATCGCCGTGCTTGAAGCCGGTGCCGAACGTTATCGCTATCGCGGCGTTGAGCACCTGGCGGGTGCTGGCAGCATCGCCCTGCTCAATCCGGATGAAGTACACACCGGTTCCAAGGGCGTCGAGCAGGGCTGGCAGTACCGGGTGTTCTACCCGCCGCCCGGCACGCTCGAGACGCTGTTGGCCGAACTCGATTTGCCCCATGCCGTGCCGCCCATGTTCCACGATACCGTGCATCAGGACCCGGCTCTGGCGGCGCGTTTGAGTGCGCTGCACCGGCTGCTGGAGGACCCGCAGGCCTGCGTCCTGCAGCGCCAGACCCTCTGGCGTGAAGTGATGCTCGAGTTGCTGCAGTGCTATGCACGCCTGCCATCACCGGGTGGCGTCGCTCAGGAACCGCGTGCCGTTGCGCTGGGCAAGGAACTATTGGCCAGTCAGCTGTGCGAACCGCCATCGCTGGAGCAGCTGGCGGCCGCGGTCAATCTGTCGCCTTTCCATTTCGCCCGGGTATTTCGCCGCGCCACTGGCCTGCCGCCCCATGCCTGGCTCAAACAGCGGCGGCTGGAGCAGGCGCGGGGCCTGCTGAAAAGCGGCTGCACACCCCTGAACGTAGCCCTGCAGCTGGGCTACGCCGACCAGAGTCATCTGAGCCGGCAGTTCAAGCAGGCCTATGGGGTCGCCCCGGGTGAATACCGTAAGGCCTGCAGCGCGACGACCTAGGGTTTGCTGCGAACGCTGCGCGGCATTGCGCAAGATTGTTCAAGACGGCGCACAGGGTATCGGGCAGGCTTGGCGGTCTGGAGGATTTGCCATGAGCCGTTCGCGTAATTTCATCTATGGCTGCCGGGACTCCGTCCCGATGATAGTCGGCATCCTGCCTTTCGGTCTGATCTACGGCGCGCTGGCCAGCCTGGCCGGTCTGAGTCTGTGGCAGGCGTTGGGCATGTCGCTGCTGGTGTATGCCGGTTCGGCGCAGTTTATTGCCATCAGCCTGTTGAGCCTGGGCAGTGGCATGGTGGTGATACTGCTTACCACTCTGGTCGTCAATCTGCGCCACGTGCTCTACAGCGCGGCCCTGCAGCCCTATGTCGGGCAGCTGGGGCAAGCCTGGCGGGTGCCGTTGGCGTTCGGTCTAACCGACGAAACCTTTGCTGTGGTGCAGCGCCGCTACCTGTCCCGCGGCATGACTGAGCATGGCCAGTGGTACCACGCCGGGGTGGCTCTGGCGCTGTACCTGTCCTGGATCTCCAGCTCGCTGGTGGGGGCGCTGTTCGGTCACAGCGTGCCCAATCTGGCGGGCTGGGGCCTGGATTTCGCCATGCTGGCGACCTTTATCGGTATCGTCGTGCCGGCGCTGCGCAGTCAGCCGCAGATTGCCGCCGCCCTGGTGGCCGCAGCGGTGGCGTTGCTCTGCCATGCCTGGCCGTACAAGCTGGGGCTAATGGCCGCGGCCTTGAGCGGGATCGCCATCGGTGTGGCGCTGGAGCGGCGCGAGTCGCCGGCGACGGTCGAGGAGGGCCTGCGATGAGCATCTGGCTGCTGATTCTCGGCATGGCGCTGATTACCTTTGTGATCCGCTACAGCCTGTTCGCCTTTCCCGATCTGCGTTTTCCGCCCCTGGTGCGCCAGGGCCTGCACTATGTGCCCACCGCGGTGCTGACGGCCATTGTGGTGCCGGGCATGCTGCTGCCCGATGGCCAGCAGTGGGCCCTGGCCCTGGACAATGCCTACCTGCTGGCAGGGCTGGCGTGTATCGCCATCGCCGCGCTCACCCGACACCTGCTGGCCACCATCGGCGGCGGCTTGCTGGTGTTCTTTCTATTGCGTTGGTGGCTCGGTCAGTTGCCGCTTTAACTGCGATATATCGCCGGCTTTGCAGTAAAAAGCCGGCTTTGTTGTGGCTTTACGGGGGGCTCTTGCAGTCAAATGCTGGACGACCCGCTTGGCCACTGCATACAGGTACACGGACGATGACCGAACAATCCCAATTCGCGTTGCTGGGTAAGAAGCGCTTCCTGCCATTTTTCCTCACCCAGCTGCTGGGTGCCTTCAATGACAATATCTTCAAGCAGTCGCTGATTCTGGCGATTCTCTTCAAGATCAGCGCCGATGCCGACAAGAGCCTCTTGGTCAATCTTTGTGCGCTGCTGTTTATTCTGCCGTTTTTCCTGTTTTCTGCCCTGGGCGGCCAGTTCGGCGAGAAGTTTCCCAAGGACGCGCTGATCCGCAAGATCAAGCTGGCCGAGATCGTCATCATGCTGCTGGGCGCGACCGGGGTGCTATTGGGCAGCCTGCCGCTAATGCTGGCGGTGCTGTTCGCCATGGGCACCCAGTCGGCGCTGTTCGGCCCGGTGAAGTACTCGATCCTGCCCCAGCATCTGCGCGAAGAAGAACTGGTCGGCGGCAATGCCCTGGTGGAAATGGGCACCTTCCTGGCCATTCTCGCCGGCACCATTGGCGCTGGCATCATCATGGCCAGTACCGGCTACGCCAGCATCGTCGCGGCGTCGGTGGTGACGGTGGCGGTGCTCGGTTATCTGGCCAGTCGCGCCATTCCCAGCGCCCATGCGGCGATGCCCGAACTCCGGCTGGACTGGAATATCCTGCGCCAGTCCTGGCTGATCATGAAGCTCGGCCTGGGCCAGCGTCCGGCGGTGTCGCGCTCGCTGATCGGCAATTCCTGGTTCTGGTTTCTCGGCGCGGTGTACCTGACGCAGATTCCAGCCTATGCCAAGGAGTGGCTGTACGGCGACGAGAGCGTGGTGACCCTGATTCTCACCGTGTTCTCACTGGGCATAGGCCTGGGCTCGATGCTCTGCGAGCGCATGAGCGGGCACAAGGTGGAAATCGGCCTGGTACCGTTCGGCTCCATCGGCCTGACCCTGTTCGGCATGCTGCTGTGGTGGCATTCCGGCGGCTTCCCCCAGGCCGAACTGGCCCATGACTGGCAGGCGGTGCTGAGTTACGGTCAGGCCTGGTGGATTCTCGGTTCGATTCTGGGCATCGGCCTGTTCGGCGGCTTCTATATCGTGCCGCTGTACGCGCTGATCCAGTCGCGCACCGTGGAGCACGAGCGGGCACGGGTAATCGCCGCCAACAACATCCTCAATGCGCTATTCATGGTGATTTCGGCTATTGCCTCGATCCTGTTTCTGACGGTGGCCGAGCTGTCGATTCCGCAGCTGTTTCTGACCATTTCACTGATGAACATCGCGGTCAACAGCTACATCTTCAAGATCGTCCCCGAATTCAGCATGCGTTTTCTGATCTGGCTGCTCAGCCACTCGATGTACCGGGTCGAGCACAAGGGGCTGGAGGCGATTCCCGATGAGGGCGCGGCGGTGCTGGTGTGCAACCACGTGTCCTTTGTCGATGCGCTGCTGATCGGCGGTGCGGTGCGCCGGCCGGTGCGCTTTGTCATGTACTACAAGATCTACAACCTGCCGGTGCTCAACTTTATCTTCCGCACCGCCGGCACGGTGCCAATTGCCGGGCGCAACGAAGACCTGCTGATCTACGATGCGGCGTTCAAGAAAATCGCCGAATACCTGCGTAACGGCGAGGTGGTGTGCATCTTCCCGGAAGGCAAGCTGACCGGCGATGGTGAGCTCAACGAGTTCAGGAACGGCATCGAGCGGATCATCGAGGAAAACCCGGTGCCGGTGATTCCCATGGCCCTGCAGGGCTTGTGGGGCAGCTTCTTCAGCCGTGCGCCGGGCAAGGGCTTGTTCAAACGCATTTGGTCGCGCATCACTTTGGTAGCCGGTACGCCGGTAGCGCCGGAGCTGGCCAAGCGCGAGCTATTGCAGGCCCAGGTGGAGGCGCTGCGCGGGGATTGGCGTTGATGCGGGGTTGTCGCGGCTAAAGCCCCTCCCACAGAACCTGGTTATTGCACTCGTTCGATGACTCCGGTTCGTAGGGAGCGTGGGGCCGCCTAGGCCGCGCGCACCAGCGTTCCCGCTTGCCAGTGGTGCGCACGGCGCACGCTACATTGGTCAGTCGCCCTTGCTTGAACATGGGTTATTACGAGACGGCACACTAGTGACTCAGCTTGAGTCCGGCCAGCCCGCAGACGATCAGCGCCACGCTGACGATGCGTAGCAGGCTCAGGGCCTCGCCAAACAGCATGATCCCCGCAATCACCGTGCCGACGGCACCGACACCGGTCCAGATTGCATAGGCGGTGCCCAGGGGCAACTCCTTCATGGCCAGGCCGAGCAATGCCAGGCTGACGATGATCGCCGCAACGGTCAGTAGAGTGGGGAGAGGGCGGGTAAAACCGTCGGTGTATTTCAGGCCGACAGCCCAGCTGACTTCGAACAGGCCGGCCAGCAGCAGAATGAACCAGGACATACAAACCTCCAAAACAGTTAGAGGGGTCGTCCCGTATTGATCACTCGCGCAGTGGTGAGGTCGTCCTCACGCTGTGCAGTATTTTGCACATTGGCAGGGGCAGGGCAAGCCGCAGAGGATCAATGGTTCCTCTGCGGCCTTGCAATGGCTTAGCAGGCCGTTGAAAAACTACCTACGTTGCCGATACTGCGTTAAAAACAGGCTCAAAATGCTCATTTACAATACGTAAACTCCGCTTTTTCGCCTGTTTTTGCCTTGTCTCGGCTGCCTCGCCTACATTTTTCAACGGCCTGTTAGATCCCCTGGGGAATCTCTTCGCCGCCCAGGGCTTCGAACAGCGCCGGGAGGAAGTCCACCAGGGTCAGCATCATCAGGGTGAAGCTGGCGTCCTGCTGGCCGAGGTCGTCGTCGCCGCCGTCCTGTTCGGCCTGATCCTGCAGCAGGTCTTCGAAGCGCAGGCGCTTGACCACCAGCTTGTCGTCGAGCACGAAGGACAGCTTGTCCTGCCAGGCCAGGGACAGCTGGGTGACCTGCTTGCCGGAGGTCATGTGCAGCTGGATTTCATCGCTGGTCAGGTCCTGACGTTTGCAGCGCACTACGCCGCCATCTTCGTGGGTGTCGCGCAGTTCGCATTCGTCCAGTACATGGAAGTCGGCGGCTGCCTGCTGGGTCTTGACCCAGTCGGTGAGGGTCGCGCTGGGGGCGATCTTCACGGTCAGCGGGCGCACCGGTAGCGAGCCGATGGCCTCGCGCAGAGTCGACAGCAGGTCTTCGGCACGCTTGGCGCTGGCCGAGTCGACCAGGATCAGGCCCTGTTTCGGCGCGATGGCGGCGAAGGTGGCGGATTTACGAATAAAGGCGCGCGGCAGGAAGGTCTGCACGATCTCGTCCTTGAGCTGGTCGCGCTCCTTCTTGTAGACCTTGCGCATCTGCTCGGCTTCAATTTCGTCGACCTTGTCCTTCAGCGCATCGCGCACCACGCTGCCCGGCAGGATGCGTTCTTCCTTGCGCGCGGCAATCAGCAGGAAGTCACCACTGACATGCACCAGGGGGGCGTCGCCGCCCTTGCCAAAGGGGGCGATAAAACCGTAGGTGCTGAGCTCCTGGCTGGCACACGAGCGGGCCGGTTTGGCTGAGAGGGCCGTTTCGAGCGCTTCGGCGTCAAACGGGATGTCCTGGGTAAGGCGATAAACCAGCAGGTTGCGAAACCACATAAGGGGGTGACTCTCCATTAACAGGCCTGCCGGCAGTGGCAGGCAGCATAAGCCGTCAGGGCCTGGTTCCAGTCCAGATCCAGGTGCGCAGATCGTTGCGACTCGCTGCGCGGCTTGCAAGTTGCATTCGGGGGCGCATTATTCTCCCCTTGGCGGTTTAGGCCAACCCTGCGCTAAGCCTTTGCTATGTCGATAAAAAATATTTAAATCAGGGCTTGCCAAGGTGCGGGTGGCTGTCTAGAATGCGCCCCACTTCGAGAGTGAAGGGTGATTAGCTCAGCTGGGAGAGCATCTGCCTTACAAGCAGAGGGTCGGCGGTTCGATCCCGTCATCACCCACCAAACTCGCTTTTTGAAGTTACGCGCAGCGGTAGTTCAGTCGGTTAGAATACCGGCCTGTCACGCCGGGGGTCGCGGGTTCGAGTCCCGTCCGCTGCGCCATTTTTCTCCTCGCTTCATCTCCCCAGTGACACTTCGCAAGACCCTCTAAAGCATTCGCTTAATTCCGCTAAACATCTGAACTTATACGCATTTTCTGTCTCCTAACACGGTAGCCAGTGATCGCGGCAGCCTGCTAAGCTCGCGCTTTCACTCGATAGCCCTCGGGCGCACCGAACAAGGATCAAGCATGAAACAGCATCGTTTAGCGGCGGCGGTCGCCCTGGTAGGGTTGGTTCTCGCGGGTTGCGATTCGCAAACCAGCGAAATCACTCTGGAAACCCCAGCACAGAAAGCCTCCTACGGCATCGGTCTGAACATGGGCAAGAGCCTGGCTCAGGAAGGCATGGATGACCTGGATTCCGACGCCGTTGCCCAAGGCATCGAAGACGCCATCGGCAAGAAAGAACAGCGCCTGAAGGACGAAGAGCTGATCGAAGCCTTCGCTTTCCTGCAGAAGCGTGCTGAAGAGCGCATGGTCGCCCTGAACGAAGAGTCGGCCAAGGCCGGCAAGAAATTCCTCGACGACAACGGCAAGCGTGAAGGCGTGGTTACCACTGCTTCCGGCCTGCAGTACGAAGTGGTCAAGAAGGCCGAAGGTGCCCAGCCGAAAGCCACCGACGTGGTAACTGTTCACTACGAAGGCAAGCTGACCGACGGCAGCGTATTCGACAGCTCCATCGAGCGTGGCAGCCCCATCGACCTGCCGGTCGGTGGCGTGATCCCAGGTTGGGTTGAAGGCCTGCAGCTGATGCACGTTGGCGAGAAGTACAAGTTGTATATCCCGAGCGAGCTGGCCTATGGCGAGCAGAGCCCGACGCCGGCCATTCCGGCCAACTCGGTACTGGTGTTCGATCTGGAACTGATCGCCATCAAGGACGCTAACGCCGAAGCCGAAGCTGCCAGCGAAGAGTAATAAGCCTCTGCTGTGTACAGCGCCCCGTCTCGACGGGGCGCTGTTGTTTCTGCCCTCGGTAAAGTGCTTTCAAGCGTGACTGAAGGGTCTTGAAAAAGCATTATCGAGGTATGGCTGTTACGGTTATGCACATTTTCCATAGTCTTTGTCAGGGCCTGCGACAAGATGCCCATAGAAACCATTTGTTATTTTTAACTTATTGATTTATATGGATTTTAAGGTGGTGGATAAAAAATACCCGATCCGTGGCGAGGCCGCATGGGCTGGGCGTTTGCAGGGGTTATAGATAATCTGTTCACAAGGTTATCCACAGCTTTAGTGGATAACCCGGGCCAGCCCAGTAAGCATGCGGGATTGAAGGGATAAGGCGATGAAAGCTCCGAAAAGATTCGCGCGTTACCTGCTTTTGGCACAACGTTTTCTCGGCGCAGGACGTTTACCCGGGTTGCTCCTGTCGGTGGCGCACAAACGGGAAAAGGCCGGGGCCTCTCTGGCGGCCTTGCGCGGCGATCTGGAGCTTTTGCAGGGGTTGTGTCTGGCCTGGTGGCGGGGCGAGTACCGAGCCGTCAGCCGGCAAGCGTTACTGGCGGTTGTGGCGGCCTTGCTGTACTTCGTTACCCCCATGGATGCGCTACCGGACTGGTTGCCGGCGATCGGCTTTGTCGACGACCTGGCAGTGCTGGCCTGGGTGCTGCGTACCTGGCGCGACGAACTTGCGGCATTTCAGGCCTGGCGCATGGCCCAGTCTCCCGAGACATTGCGCGAGATAGAGCGTTTGCCGGTGGCGGATGAGCCGCAGCAGGGGCTGGAGAACTAGGTTTCAGGCTGTTCAGGTGTCGCCCAGCAGCCGGTTTATTGCCGCTTGATCGCGCAAGGTCTGCAGTGGTGCGTCCGGCAGCTTGGCCAGCTTGAAGCTGGCGGGGCGGCGCATCTCGATAATGGCGTCCAGGCGCTGTTTGCGCGGCAGGTTCAGGCCGCTGCCGGGGTCTCGCAGGTCCTGGCGGGTGATCTGCTGGTTGGCGAATGCGGCCATCAGCGGAACGCCGTAAACATAACCGGGCTGTTCGCTGGCCGGCTGGCCGAGGCGATAGATAAACCCGCCGTGCAGTTGCTGTGCGACCACCTCGACATAGGGCATGCCATCGGCGGTGGCGAAGCCCCAGCGTATCTCCTCGGCGCTGCTCCACGCGCTGCAACTGGTCAATACTGTGAATAGCAATCTACGCAAGGCACGGCCCTCGGTGTGCACTGGGTGTTGCAGGGGCAGCATAGAACACGCGTTTTGCCGCGGCGGGCTGTTAAGATGCGGACCTGAACTGGAGTGGCTAAGAGAGTGCCTGGGGCGTTGTGTCGCTGTTGTTGCGAGTCATTGGCGTCCCAGCCTTGGCATGGAGATGGATAGATGAATGTGCAGGTGATCGAGCGCGACGGTGAGCCGGAATATGCGGTATTGCCCTGGGCGCAGTATCAGGCGTTATTGCAGGCGGCCGGGCGCACAGCCCCAGCAGCCGAACAGGCTGCCCCCGAGGGGCGGCCGAACTTGAGCCAACTGGCGGCTCTGCGTGAGGCCAAAGGCCTGAGCGCCGAGCAGCTGGCGCGCAACGTGGGCATCAGCCCGCATTATCTGGGCATGATCGAAAGCGGAGAGCGTCAGCCGGATGCCGCTATTCAGCGCGCCCTGGCCTGGCATCTGGGTGTGGATGGTTGGGAGTTACAGCCTTGAGCGTGAGCATCAGTCGACAACACTGGCAAGCTCTGCTCGCCGAGCTTGAGGATGCCCAGCGGCAACGGCATTTGCTGACCTACAGGGCGCTGATCGAGCGGCTGGCACTGCCCAGCCCGGCGATGCAGACCCTGGCAGCGGCCCTGGAGCATCTGGCGGCCATGGACGCACGTGCCGAGCGCCCGCTGCGCAGTGCCCTGGTGATCAGTCAGGGTGCCAGTCGTCTGCCGCGCACCGGCTTCTTTGAATGCGTGAGTCGCCTGGGCCGCTTTAGCGGTGCGTCCGATGGCATCGCCGCCGCCTCCTGGCATGCTGCTGAAGTGGCTCGGGTGTTCGAGTTCAGCTACCCGGAAGACGCCTGATGTTCGGCGCGCTGCGTGCGCGTGTCGGCTATCTGCTGGCGCGCCGCCTGTTCCATTGGGCCTGGCTGGTCAGGCAACCGCGAGCCTGGCGCTGGCTGGAAGGGCAGTTTGCCCGCATGGCCAATCTGGGTGATCGTCAGGCGCAAAGCTTCTACGGACATATTCTGCTGTTTCGCGGACAGGGTCTGGGCGCACGCAATGAAGGTCGGCGTTTGCTCGGTCTGGCGGCCAGGGCTGGCGATGCCAAGGCCGCCTACCAGCTCGGCGTGCTGAGCCTGGCGGGTGATACCCAGCATGCCGCGGATGCGCAGCAGGCCATCGACTGGTGGACCCTGGCCGCGCAAGCCGGGCATCCGGCGGCGGCCTATCGTCTGGCTGAGTTGTACCGCACTGGCGCTGCGGGTGTTGCCGCCGATGCGGCGCAGGCCGAGCATTTCTCTGCGCTGTCCAATCGCCTGAGTGGCCTCTGATCTAGCCGGCCAGTCTTTGTGATCAGGCCGCCGTGTCGGCCTGGGTATCGATGATATGCAGGCTGTAACCCGGCACCGCTTTGGCGTGGCGTTTGGCCTCCGAGGCCAAGGCTGCCAGCTGGCTGGCATCCAATAGCGCGCACTGCTCGGGGTGCACATGCACCACCCCCAGGGACAGCGAGAGCAGGGCGTATTCCTGCCGTTTGCCACTGCGGTCATGGGCGACAAAGCAGCCCGCGTGCAGGTCTTCTTCGCGGTAGAAGCGCCGGCACTGGCTCTGGAAATCTTCCAGCAGGCGATTGAGCCGCGCGCGCCAGTCCTGTGAGCCGAGCACCAGCAGAAAGTCGTCGCCGCCGATATGGCCGACAAAATCTCGCGCCGGGTCGACCCGGTCGTTCAGGCACTGCGCCAGGCTCAGCAGCACTTCGTCACCCTTGGCGTAGCCGTAGATATCGTTGAACGGCTTGAAGTTGTCGATATCCACATAACACACCACGGCTTCGCGGCTCTGCTGCAACAAGCGGGTCAGGCACTGCTGGATCGGCACGTTGCCCGGCAGCAGGGTCAGCGGGTTGGCGTAGCGGGCCTGCTGGATCTTCAGTTCGGTAATCAGCTTGAGCACATCGATCACCCGGCCCAGGCCGACATAGCGGCCGTTTTCAATGATGATGAAGTCTTCTTCGATACGCTGGCGGGCGCGGCTGGTAAGCAGGCGGCTGACCTGCTGCAGCGACTGGCTGGACTCCACCGCCAGATAGTCATCGCTCATCAGCCGGCTGATCGGTTTGCGGGCGAACAGTTCGTTGGCGAAGGGCTTGAGCAAGGCTTCGGCCAATAAATGGCGATGCACAATGCCGGCGGGCTCTTGTGCCTCGTTGAGTACCGCCAGCGAGTTCAGGTTGGCCTGGGCGCGAAACATTTCCAGCACTTCGCTGGTGGGGGTGCTCAGGGCCACTGCATGTTGTGGATTGAGCAAGCCGCGTAGGTCGCTGGCTTCTTCGCTGAGCGGGCTGCTGGTCGAGGCACTGGGCAGCAGATTGAAGGCATCACGCGGTGGCTGTTCCTGCGGGCGGCAGAGCAGGTAACCCTGAAGCAGGTCGACGCCCATTTCCGCCAGCACGGCCAGTTCTTCGGGCAATTCGATGCCTTCGGCAATTACCTGGGCGCGGGAGGCCTTGGCCATTTTCAGGATGGAGCCGACAAACTCGCGCTTGACGGTGTCCTGATGGATGCCATCGATAAAGTGACGGTCGATCTTCACATAGTCCGGGCGCAGCTCAGACCACAGGCGCAGGCTCGAATAACCGGCACCGAGGTCATCCAGGGCAATGGAAAAGCCCATGGCGCGGTAGTGGTGCAGAGCGGTGTCGAGCAGGGCGAAATCGTCGGTAGGCGATTGCTCGGTTAGTTCGATCACCACCTGGCTCGGTGGGATACCCAGGGTTTGCAGGAGCTGTAGGGTGCGCCCCGGCTGGTGCTTGGGTTCCATCAACGAGTCCGGCGAGACGTTGAGAAACAGCTTGCCCTCAAGCTTGAGCTGGCTGAAGCGCCGGCAGGCATTCTTGCGGCAGAGCAGTTCCAGCTCACTCAGGCGGCCTGCGCTGCGCGCCACGGCAAACAGGTTGATCGGTGAGTGCAGGGCGCTGTTGGACGGGCCGCGGCTGAGGGCTTCGTAGCCGAGGATGCGCCGCTCGGAGAGCGAGAAAATGGGTTGAAACAGGCTGTGCAGGTCGCCATTGGCGAGGATGGAGTCCAACGCGCTGAACTGCTCGGTGACGGTCATGGCGGCTCTCTGTGCATAAAAAAACGGGGACTGGCTTGCGACCAGTCCCCGCATTTCACGACAGTTTGATGACCCTTTGATGACGCTCGCTGTTTAGTGTTTGGCCAGGCGAGTGTTCAAACCCAGGTAGTCGAGCAGGATACGCCCAGTTTCGGTGAGGTAGGCATCATCTTCCGGTTTGGTTTTCTTGTCCTCAACCGGCAATGCGTCCTCGTCCTCTACCTTGAGCTTGCTCAGCAAGGTTTCGCCCTTGGCCTTGCGCAGACCGTTCTCGATGGCCAGTTGCTTGCTCTCGATATCGCTGTGCTGGGCGCGCCGCTTGCTCTCGTTGAGGCTGACGGTGGTTTCTTCCATCAGCGTCTGCGACAGCTGCAGGCGTTGGCGAGCGAAGGTGAAGTCGGCGTTCTTGGCCGTGCGGTTGTCGTAGCGGGACTGCAGTTCAGCGAGGAACGGCTTGATCGGGTCCAGCTCCGGCTTGATCGCCGGCTTGATGCTGTCCCATGGCAGGGCCTCGGGCAGGGCGCTCTCGCCGATTTCCTTGGTGTCCATGATGTCCGGGTACTGGATGTCCGGAATCACCCCCTGGTGCTGGGTGCTCTGCCCGGAAACCCGGTAGAACTTGGCCAGGGTCAGCTTCAGCTCGCCATGGTTGAGCGGCTGGATGGTCTGTACCGTGCCCTTGCCGAAGGTCTGGCCGCCGAGAATCAGCGCGCGGTGATAGTCCTGCATGGCACCGGCGAAGATCTCCGAGGCCGAGGCGGACAGGCGATTGACCAGCACGGCCAGCGGGCCTTTGTAGTAGATGCCGGTGTTTTCATCGGCCAGCACATCGACGCGACCGTCGCTGTTGCGCACCAGTACGGTGGGACCCTGGTCGATAAACAGGCCGGTCAGTTCGGTGGCTTCCTGCAGCGAGCCGCCGCCGTTGTTGCGCAGGTCGATGACCACACCGTCGACTTTTTCCTTTTCCAGCTCGGTAAGCAGGCGTTTGACGTCGCGAGTGGTGCTCTTGTAATCCGGATCGCCGGCACGGAAGGCCTTGAAGTCCAGGTAGAAGGCCGGGATCTCGATGATGCCCAGCTTGTAGTCGTTGCCTTCATGGGTGAGCTTGAGTACCGACTTCTTCGCCGCTTGCTCTTCCAGCTTGACCGCCTCGCGGGTGATGGCGACCACTCTGCTGGTCTGGTCATTCGGTGCATTGCTGGCCGGGATGATTTCCAGGCGGACCTTGGAGCCTTTCGGACCGCGGATCAGCTTGACCACTTCATCCAGGCGCCAGCCGATCACGTCGACCATTTCCTTGTCGCCCTGGGCGACGCCGATGATCTTGTCGGCGGGGGCGATCTGCTTGCTCTTTTCCGCAGGGCCAGCCGGAACCAGGCGCACCACCTTGACGTGTTCGTTGTCGCTCTGCAGCACGGCACCGATACCTTCCAGCGACAGGCTCATATTGATGTCGAAGTTCTCCGCGTTATCCGGGGAGAGGTAGGTGGTGTGAGGGTCGTAGGACATGGCGAAGGCGTTGATGTAGGACTGGAATACATCTTCGCCACGGGTTTGCTGCAGACGTGCCTGCTGGTTCTTGTAGCGCTTGATCAGCAGTTCCTGAATGGCCTTGGGTTCCTTGCCGGCGATTTTCAGACGCAGCACTTCATCCTTGACGCGTTTGCGCCAGAGGTCGTCGAGGGCAGCAAGATTCTTGGCCCAGGGCGCGTTTTCACGGTCGATCAGCAGGGTTTCATCGACCCCGAAGTCGATCTTGTCGACCCCCTGTTCGAGCATGTCCAAGGCGAACTGCAGGCGACTCTGCAAGCGCTCCAGGTGGCGTTTGTAGATGATAAAACCGGGTTCCAGGTTCCCGCTTTTGAGCAGGTCGTCGAAGCTGGTGCTCCATTGATCGAACTCGGCAATATCGCCTGCGGTGAAGTAACTGCGCGAGGGATCGAGCATCTTCAGGTAGCCCTGATAGATCTTTACCGAGCGCTCGTCATTCAGCGGTGGCTTGTTGTAGTGGTGGCGCTTGAGCAGTTCGACCACGTTGAGGCTGGCAATCACCTGCTCGCGGTCAGGCTGCAGATACTCCCAGGAATCGACGCTGGTGGTTTTCGCCGCCAACGGCAAGGCGCTCAGCGCAACTGAGAAGGCAAGGGTGACGCTAAGCAGGGATCGCTTCATGCTAATTCGACGTGTTGGCAGTTGATAACGCATATTAGGCCGTCAATAAGGGCGCCCGGTTCCATCGGCGCAATGCAAAAGCCCGGCGCTCAGCGCCAGGCCAGGGTTTAAATGCACTATGGAGGCAGCGTGAAGGCATTGCAAGGCGTTGAAGGCCGTGTGGTATGGGCGCAGCAACCCGCTCCGGCCTGTGATGTGGGGGAAATTCGCATTCGCGTAGGGGCTGCCGGACTCAATCGTGCCGACTTGTTGCAGCGCGCCGGGCTCTATCCGCCACCGCCTGGTGTCAGCCAGGTGCTGGGCCTGGAGTGTGCCGGTATCGTCAGCGAGGTGGGGGCCGGTTGCGACTGGCAGGTGGGCGATCGGGTCTGCGCGCTGCTGGCCGGTGGCGGCATGGCCGAGGAGGTGGTGGTCGACGCCCGTCATGCCCTGCCCGTGCCTGAGGGCGTGACGCTGCAGGAAGCCGCGGCGCTGCCCGAGGTGTTCGCTACCGCCTGGCTCAATCTGTTTCAGTTGGCCGGCCTCAGGCCCGGCGAGAAGGTGTTGCTGCATGCCGGTGCCAGTGGCGTCGGCTCGGCGGCTATCCAGCTGTGCCGGGCCTTTGGCAGCCCGTGCTGGGTCAGTGTAGGCTCCCCGGAGCGTCTGGCCTACTGTGAAGCCCTGGGGGCTCAGGGCGGTGCGCTGCGTGGTGATGAGCCGCTGCAGGCCCTGGGCGACTTCGGCCCTTTCGATGTGATTCTCGATCCGGTCGGCGGCAATTACGCGGCGCTCAACCTGGGGCTGCTGGCTCAGGACGGACGCTGGGTCAACATTGGCCTGATGGGGGGGCGCAAGGCCGAACTGGACTTTGCCCTGCTGTTGGGCAAACGCATCCAGCTGATCGGCTCGACCCTGCGCAGCCGCGACGAGCAGTTCAAGGCTGCGCTGCTGCACGATCTGCAGCAGTTCGTCTGGCCGCTGTTCGCCGAAGGGCGGCTCAAGCCGAACCTGCAGGGCAGTTTCCCGGTCGAAGAGGCCGAAGCGGCTTTTGCCGAGCTGGCGAGCAATCGGGTCAACGGCAAGCTGGTGCTGGTGATAGATCCGACCCTGGTATAAACCGGTGTGTCGATTGGCTTAATCAATCGAAACCATGGCGGCAATCAATAAGCTTTCTGCGCCGAAGTGGCTAAGATTCGCCCTGTAGCTTTTTCAACCCTCACAAGGAATCCACGATGTCTCTTATCAACACCCAGGTTCAACCGTTCAAGGCCAATGCGTTCCACAACGGTAAGTTCATCGAAGTGACCGAGCAATCCCTGAAAGGCCAGTGGTCGGTACTGATCTTCATGCCGGCTGCCTTCACCTTCAACTGCCCGACTGAAATCGAAGACGCTGCCAACAACTACGCTGCGTTCCGCGATGCCGGCACCGAAATTTACATCGTCACCACCGATACCCATTTCTCCCACAAAGTCTGGCACGAAACCTCGCCTGCCGTAGGCAAGGCTCAGTTCCCGCTGGTGGGTGATCCGACCCACGCCCTGACCAACGCTTTCGGTGTGCATATCGCAGAAGAAGGCCTGGCCCTGCGCGGCACCTTCCTGATCAACCCGGAAGGCGTGATCAAGACCGTTGAAATCCACTCCAACGAAATCGCTCGCGACGTATCGGAAACCCTGCGAAAGCTGAAAGCTGCTCAGTACACCGCTGCTCACCCAGGCGAAGTGTGCCCAGCCAAGTGGAAAGAAGGCGAGAAGACTCTGGCTCCGTCGCTGGACCTGGTTGGCAAGATCTAAAAACGCCCGGGAAACTACTGCGCTCGGCCAGCCTACGGCTGTTACTCACGATGGTCGTTGCGCCTTGCCTGACCTTCGCTCGCAACGTTTCCCAATGCGTTTTCTGCTGATCCATGCGCTAAGGGCTGTAATCCAGCCTTACTAGTGCCCGATGCCCGGGCGCGATCCGCCCGGGCATTTTATTGCCTGCCATTCCGTGGCGGCACCCTGCAGGCCGTCGCTACGCGACGTTAAAAATTGTTCCTGACAATTTTTTATTGCCCAGAATTTTTGTCATTGAGGACTATCCGCCATGTTGGACGCAAACCTGCAAACCCAGTTGAAGGCCTACCTGGAAAAGGTCACCCTGCCGTTCGAGATCGTCGCGTCCCTCGATGACAGCGCGAAATCCCAGGAGCTGCTCGAACTGCTCCAAAGCATCGTCGGCCTGACCGACAAGATCACCCTGAAGACCGATGGCAGCGACGCTCGCCGTCCGTCGTTCTCGCTCAACCGCCCTGGTGCGGACATCGGCCTGACCTTCGCCGGCATCCCCATGGGCCACGAGTTCACCTCGCTGGTACTGGCGCTGCTGCAGGTAGGCGGTCACCCGTCCAAGCTGGATGCCGAAACCATCGCGCAGATTCAGGCTGTTGAAGGCAAGTTCGAGTTCGAGACCTACTTCTCGCTGTCCTGCCAGAACTGCCCGGACGTGGTTCAGGCGCTGAATCTGATGGCCGTGCTCAACCCGAATATTCGCAACGTCTCCATCGATGGCGCGCTGTTCCAGGAAGAGGTCGAGCGCCGCCAGATCATGGCCGTGCCGAGCATCTACCTGAATGGTGAGGTGTTCGCCTCCGGCCGTATGGAAGTGAAGGAAATACTCGCCAAGATCGACACCGGTGCCGCCAGCCGCGATGCCGAGAAGATGAGCGCCAAGCAGGCTTTCGACGTGCTGGTGGTCGGCGGTGGCCCGGCGGGCGCGGCGGCGGCTATCTATGCCGCGCGCAAAGGCATCCGTACCGGCGTCGCCGCCGATCGTTTCGGCGGTCAGGTGCTGGATACCATGGCCATCGAGAACTTTATCTCGGTGCAGGAAACCGAAGGGCCGAAGCTGGCTCGCGCCCTGGAAGAGCACGTCAAGCAGTACGAAGTCGACATCATGAACCTGCAGCGCGCCACGGCGCTGATCCCGGCCCAGGGCGAGGGTGGCCTGCATGAAGTGCAGTTCGCAAGCGGTGCATCGCTTAAGGCCAAGACCCTGATCCTGGCCACTGGTGCACGCTGGAGGGAGATGAACGTACCCGGTGAGCAGGAATACCGCGGCAAGGGCGTGGCCTACTGCCCGCATTGCGACGGCCCGCTGTTCAAGGGCAAGCGGGTGGCGGTGATCGGCGGCGGCAACTCCGGCGTGGAAGCGGCCATCGACCTGGCCGGCATCGTTGCCCATGTCACCCTGATCGAGTTCGACAGCCAGTTGCGCGCCGATGCGGTGCTGCAGAAGAAGCTCGCCAGTCTGGCCAATGTGACCATTATCAAGAGCGCGCTGACCACCGAGGTTCAAGGCGATGGGCAGAAGGTCAGTGCCCTGGTCTACAAGGACCGCAACACTGACGAGCTGCACAGCATCGCGCTGGAAGGCATCTTCGTGCAGATCGGCCTGTTGCCCAACAGCGACTGGCTCAAGGGCGTGATTGAGCTGTCGCCCCGTGGCGAGATCATCGTCGATGCCAAGGGCGGTACCAATGTGCCTGGCGTATTTGCCGCCGGTGACGTGACTACCGTGCCGTACAAGCAGATCGTTATCGCCGTGGGCGAGGGTGCTAAGGCCTCCCTGAGCGCCTTCGATCACCTGATTCGCAGCTAATAAGCTAGAAGCTCTAGGTCGCACAAGAGCGGACAACCTTCACGGGTTGTCCGCTTTTTTGTGCAGGCTTTAAGCACCAAAGCGCTGCAACTGCATCTCCTGCAAACGGCTTAGGGTGCGGCGAAAGGCGAAGCTCAGGTAGCCCTCGGTATAGAGTTCGGCCAGCGGCACCTGGGCTTCGAGGTACAGCGGCACCTTGCGGTCGTAGCACTCATCCACCAGGGCGATAAAGCGCCGCACGCTGTCATCCTTGACCGACAGGGCGGGCAGCTGGCGATCACCGGCCTGCACCCGTTCCACGCCATCTTCGGTGCCGCGGGCGATCTTCGCCGCCCGTTGCGGGCTGCTCAGGTTCGGCACTTCGCTGAGCAGAATGGCCTGGAAACGGTCGCACAGGGCGATAAAGTCCGGCGCGGCCAAGGGCTGTTCACACAGATCGGCAAAACGGCACCAGAGCACGCTGTCGCAGTGGCGCAGGGCCTGCACGCTGCGGTTACCGAGCGTGAGCGGTTGATCACTGCTGGGCTTGCCTGCGGCCAGCTGACTAAAGGCCCGGCTGAGCACACTGGGCAGCCCAGGCGTGGCGACCCAGTAGCGGGTATGGGCGGTGCCAGGGTGCAGGCGGTGGTCTTGCTCGCCGTTGAGGCTCACCACTTGCATATGCCGCTGCAGGGCGGCCACCGCAGGCAGAAAACGTTCGCGGTTGAAACCTTCGGCATACAGCAGTTCAGGCGGCTGGTTGGAGGTGGCCACCAGCACCACGCCCTGTTCGAACATCACCTGGAACAGGCGGCCGAGAATGATCGCATCGCCGATATCGCTGACAAACAGCTCGTCGAAGCACAACACGCGCACCTCAACGCTCAACTCCACGGCCAGCGCCTGTAGCGGGTCCGGCGTGCCGGTGAGCTGAAACAGGCGCATATGCACCCAGCGCATAAAGTGGTGAAAGTGCTGACGCCGCGCCGGGACCTTCAGGCCTTTGTAGAAGCTGTCCATCAGCCAGGTCTTGCCGCGCCCCACCGGCCCCCACAGGTAGACTCCGCTCACGGGCTGGGTCGCTGTGGTTTGGTGCAAGGCCTGATGGCAATCGTGCAGGGCCTGGGCGGCCAGCCACTGCGCCGGGTCGGATTTGAAACCGTCGCGGTCGATGGCTTGCTGGTAGGCGGCGAGCGGGGAGCTGCAGTCCATCAGCGTGCCTCGATCCGCTTCTGCATACACACCGCACTGGCGGGGCAGAGGCTGGAGAATTCGGCGGTCTGGCGGATTGGTTCAGGCACGCCGGTTCTGTTGAGGCGGCTGTAACCACGGTGGCTGAAGAAGGTTTCGGCGCTGTTGGTCAGCAGGTACAGCTCGCGTACGCCCAGCTGCTGTGCATAGGCTTCGATCTCGGTGACCAGTGCGCTGCCATAACCCTTGCCGCGCGCCTCTGGGCTGACCACCAGTGAGCGCAGCAGCGCCACCTCGCCATAAGGCTGCAGGCCGATCAGCGCTTCGGGTGCCTGCGCAGGACCTGCAGCGAGAAAGTGCGCGAAGTGTTCGGCTGCAAGGTCGGCCGTTGGCAGCCCGGCCGCGGCCAGTAAGGCCTTGGCGGCAGCAGCCGGCGGGTAACGGTAAACGTTCATGGGTGTCCAGGTGGGCGAGACAATCGGGTCGGCGTCGCGCTGCTACTTTACCCGAGCCTTTGGCAAAGGCCACATCTGAGTTGGAGGCTGTCGCCATGCCTGGCTCTTGTCGGAGCGGGCCATGCTC
>Ga0209343_10000761_pt1 | contig 44591 bp, 41 predicted proteins | sample RifCSPlowO2_02_FD_184026 | JGI IMG/M metagenome (GOLD analysis project Ga0209343, IMG submission 184026) | Groundwater microbial communities from Rifle, Colorado - Rifle CSP2_plank lowO2_0.2 (SPAdes) (version 2) | ecosystem: Environmental > Aquatic > Deep subsurface > Groundwater | place...
CATGCGCTTCTTCACCGTCAGGCGCAGCACTTTGAATGTGCCTTGCCTGGTGGTGCTGCAACAGTGGGTGAATCCCAGAAAGTCAAAGGTTTCAGGCTTGTTCGATAAGATATCAATAATTCACGGCCAGTGGGTAATCGACTTGATTACTTCCGGTGTGTTTTCCATTGCCAGCAAGCCCATCTCCAAATGGTCTTCAAGTGCACCACTGGAGGCGAAGACCTTGTTGTGAAAGCATTTCTCGCGCAGATCGTCCCAGAGATGCTCCACCGGATTGAGTTCAGGGGCGTAGGGTGGCAATGCGAGCAGCCGGATGTTCTTGGGGACCACGAGTTTTTTGCTGGAGTGCCAACCGGCTCCATCCATCACCATCACGATGTGATCATTGGCGTGCCGTGCCGCCACGGTGTCCAGGAATATCTGCATGCACTGTGTGTTGACCTGGGGCAAGATCAAGGCATCCATCGTGCCGGTGGCTGGCTCGCAGGATGCGTAGGCATAGGTGTACTCGTGGGTGAGCATGGCTTGGCACAAAGGACGCATGGGCCTGGGTGCCCAGCAGCGGCGCACATCGCTGATGCGCCCGAAGCGCGCCTCGTCCTGAAACATCAGCCGGATGGGCTGGCCTTGCCAGTCCTGGCAGAGGCTTTGGAGCGTTTCGGGGAGTTTTTTTTCCATTCTTCCTGCGCCACGGGGTCACTTTGTGGATGGCGCTTGTCTGGCGCCAGCTTGCGCCAATCATGGCGGTGCAGCAGGGTGTAAACGGACGACAGCGATATCGGGCGTCCCAGCGCCTCCTCCAGGTGAGGCTTGATTTGACCGACCACCAGGATGCCGCCCTCGCGGGCTTGCACCCTCAACGGTCTGGCCAGCATCGCCATTGATACCGCTTGCCTGGCACGTCTGGCGCGGGGAGAGCAGCCATGATGAACCTGTCCTGCTACAAGCCCGGTAAAGGTCAGGGATGCGGTTCAAGATGCCATGTGCGCCAGCATGACCGTGTGAGCCGTCACCACCTGACAAGCAAGCCCGCCATGCGTGAGCATAGGCCACACCGCCGCATAGAACGCGCCGATGGCATTAAGGGTGCCTGACACCACGACCGGCTCGACACCAGCAAAACACCCAAGGTTTACCCAAGAGTCAAACGCCCACCACAACAGACCCAGCCTGACCCGCTGGGTTTTTTGTTGTCTGGTGAAGATGAGCCGAAAACCCGGTGCATTGCCTGTCGTTTTCGTGACGGTCACGAAATGCCGCACTGATGCCAACTGACATTTGAAATGGTGGATGGTGCGATACTGCGCAACGTGGTGCTGGCCTGGGTTTTAGTTTCGTGACGGTCACGAAATACGGGATATTCCCGCAATTGGTCATTACCCGGTAAGGGGCTGGGCTGCTGCGCTGAGTTTATTGCTGGTGGCTACATGACCCACAAAAGAAAAAAGCCTGCTATCTATTCAATAGCAGGCTTTCCTTTGTTTATATGGGGTGGCTGAAGGGGCTCGAACCCTCGACAACAGGAATCACAATCCTGGACTCTACCAACTGAGCTACAGCCACCGTAAGCCTCGTATTATAGCTGCTGTTTTACCTATTCAGCAGAGGTTTGTGTGTCAAATGATGCGCGTGTTGGCCGCTGCACCTTCATTTGCACTTTAAAGCGCTCTTTAAGCCACTGGTAATAGGCTTGGTTTTCGGCGCTGGCTACCCATTGCGCGTACTGTGCCCGCTCCTTGTTGGCGTCTGGGGGAGGCGTGCGTGCCAACACCTTGTTAACGCGGACCACCGCATACCCCTGGGCGCCCAGATCTACGCCAACCCAAGCAGGCAGACTGGATGTATCGGCACGCAAGGCTGCGTCCAACAGCGGGCCCTGGATGGGTTGATTGGGTTCGCGGGAAACGGTAACGACTGCGGGTAAGTTGTCTGCAGCACCACCGGCTTTCCAAGCTGCCAATTTGGCTGCGCCCTCTTTGCCTGCCATTTCAGCAGCGCGCTTAGCCACCAAACGGTCATGCACAATGCTGCGCACTTCGGCCAAAGGCAGGGTTCGTGCGGGCGTATATTGGGTAATACGTGCTGCAACGAGTTGATTGGCCGCAATTTCAACCGCCTCGGTATTGCGCTTTTTCTCCACAGAATCAGGGCTGAACACCGCAGCCAGCAACTTGGGATTGGCCAAGACACCCGATACAGACGGGGTCCCATTACGCTGCAAGTTAGAAGCAGTTTTCACGTCCAGCTTCAAACGCTCTGCAATGGGTTTGAGGCTATCAGACTGCTCATACACGCCATTGGTAAAGGCGTCAGCTACTTCGGCATATTTGCGCTGCGCTTGTTGCGCCTTCAGGTCAGCCTCAATACCGGCACGCAGCTCTTCAAAACTGCGCTGCTTCGGCACTTTAATATCGGTCACGCGAATGATGTGAAAGCCAAAATCAGACTCTACGAGGTCACTGATATCACCTTTTTTCATGGCAAATGTCGCGTCTTCAAATGGCTTGACCATCGCGCCGCGACCAAAGAAATCCAGATCGCCACCATTCGGGGCCGACCCCACATCCTGAGAGTTTTTCCGGGCGACATCAGCAAACGACTCAGGTGCCTTGCGTACCAGGGCTAACAATGACTGCGCTTTTTCTTTTGCCTTCTGGCGGTCAGCGGCCGACATGTCTTTGTTGGCATTGACCAGTATGTGGCTTGCGCGCCGCTCTTCTTTACCACTTAAACGAGCTGCGTTCTGCTCGTAGTAGGATTTCAAATCAGCCTCATTGAGAGTGATGGTCTTTTTAACAGCGTCCAGGTCCAAAACCACGTATTCAATGTTGGCGGACTCTTGCGCCTGAAACATGGATTGGTTAGCCTGGTAAAACGCATCCAGTTCCGTATCGCTGGGGTTGACCTTGGCGGCAAAATCAGCGGGAGTGAATCTGGCAATTTGGACTTCGCGTTTTTCAAAAAAAGCGTTCAGGGAAATATCCGCCAGTGCAGCAGGAGAAAACGCAGTCCCTACAATGCCCGACTCGACTTGCCGAACCGACAAGTCGTTGCGCACACGGGCTTCAAATCCTTCGGGGGTCAAACCTTGACTGGCGGCTAACTGGCGGTAGCGCTCAATATCCAAGGTACCGTCCGACTTGCGCAACGATGCAATGGTTGGGTTTTGTTGTAACTCGCGAGCCAAACGCGCATCGGACGTATTCAGGCGAAAAGTCTGTGCAGCCTCAGACAACACACGCTCACGCACCAAACGCTCCAGCGTGACATAGCGCGCTTCGGGAGACTCTAGCAACTTGGCATCCAAATTGGGCATGGAGGCGCGCAAACGGTCAACTTCGTTCTTGTGGGCTGCATCCCATTCACCTTGGGTAACGTTGTGGCTCCCCACCTTGGCCACCGCATCGCCACCCGCGTTGATGCTTTTGAAGCCATCCACACCCACCAGCACAAACGCCGGAATGATGAGCAAGAACATGAGGAACATCATGACCTTCGTGTGCTTGCGAACAAAATCAAACATGCGTTATCTCTCCGATAAAAAACAAAAAAAAGGCGAACACTGGTGTTCGCCTTTACTTGGGTGGGTGGTGGGTGATGACGGGCTCGAACCGCCGACCCGCGCCTTGTAAGGGCGCTGCTCTACCAACTGAGCTAATCACCCCACCTAAACTCTAAATCCAACTCAGTTCAATGCATCTTTCAGCGCTTTGCCTGGACGGAACTTGGGAACCTTTGCTGCTTTGATTTTAATCGCATCGCCGGTACGGGGATTACGACCGGTGCGGGCCGCACGTTTACCAACAGCAAATGTACCAAAACCAACCAATGAAACCGAACCACCTTTTTTCAAAGTGGTTTTGACCGCACCAATGGTGGACTCCAACGCGCGCGTTGCTGCTGCCTTAGAGATGTCGGCATGTTTCGCAATGTGCTCAATCAATTCTGTCTTATTCACAAAGTCCCCTTGTAGGCCTGGCCTGGTAATCCCATATGTCTCATCAAAATCTTGTAAACGACTACCGCAGTTGCAATCTTCTCATTAGAGCAACGGGGTGACTCCAAGTCAACACGCCGTGCAACATTACAACAGTGAGGACGCGAATTCTAGTCGCTTTTCGTGCAGGAATGCGGCACGGGCTTCAAGAAATTTTTCTATTTTTCAACGTGCGCGGGCACGAATCTCAGGTAACGCTTTTTGTAAGTAATACACCATGGACCATATGGTGAGCACCGCTGCGGCCCAGATTAACCACACACCCCACAGATGGGTATCTATGAGGCCAAACAATACTCCATCGAACAGCAAAAACGGAATAGCCACCATTTGCGATACGGTTTTAAGCTTCCCGATCATGTGGACCGCCACGCTTTTTGAGGCACCAATTTGCGCCATCCACTCACGTAGCGCGGAAATCGCAATCTCACGCCCCACGATGATCAGGGCAACAAAAACATCTGCGCGCTGCAAGTGCACCAGGACCAGAACACAGGCACACACCAAAAATTTATCGGCAACCGGGTCAAGAAAGGCGCCAAAGGACGATGTCTGATTCAACTTGCGTGCCAGATAACCGTCCAGCCAATCGGTCGCAGCAAACACCACGAACATGACCGTGGCAATCCAGTTTTTCTCTGCCACGGAAGACATGGATTCCGGCAAATAAAAGACACCGACGATCAGTGGAATCGCGAAAATTCGCGTCCACGTCATGATGGTGGGAATCGTCATAAACATGGTGTGATTGTGGCACGGCTAATGCAGCGCCCGGTAAATTTCTTCGGCCAATTCACGAGATATTCCCTCCACGGTAGCGATGTCCTCCACACCTGCCAAGGCCACTCCTCTGACACCCCCAAAACGCTGCAATAACTTGGCACGGCGCTTGGGTCCAATCCCCGGTATGTCTTCCAGTTTGCTGCCACCCACACGCACTTTGGCGCGCTGGGCACGCATGCCGGTAATGGCAAAGCGGTGCGCCTCGTCCCGTATTTGCGCCACCAGCATCAGGGCGGCAGAATCGGAACCCAAGTACACCTTGTCGCGGCCATCGGCAAACACCAGTTCCTCCAAGCCCACTTTGCGCCCTTCCCCTTTTTCAACACCGACGATCAAGGACAGATCCAGCCCCAAACCTGCAAAAACTTCTCGGGCCATGGCAACCTGGCCCTTGCCACCGTCCACCAGCACCAAATCGGGGAGGCGCCCTGTGCCAGCGGGCGTTTGCCCCGCGTGTTTGGCTTCCGCCAGGGCCTCAGCCAGTTTGCTGTAGCGCCGGGTCAGCACCTGGCGCATGGCGGCGTAATCGTCGCCCGGAGTGATGCCCTCGATGTTGTAGCGACGGTACTCTGCGTTTTGCATTTTGTGGTGATGGAACACCACGCACGATGCCTGGGTGGCTTCGCCCGCCGTGTGCGAAATGTCGAAACACTCGATGCGCAGGTCTTCCAGATTGTCCAGCGTCAGATCCAGCGCATCCGCCAATGCGCGGGTACGGGCCTGCTGCGAGCCCTCTTCCGCCAACAAGCGCGCCAACTGCAAAGCCGCATTGGTTTGCGCCATGTCCAGCCAGGCACGCCGCTGCTCGCGCGGCTGGTGCACCACGCTGACTTTAAAGCCCACCTGCGCGGATAGCGCGTGTATCAGGGCCTTGTCCACCGGCTCGCTCACCACCAACGCAGAAGGCATGGGCACGTCGATGTAATGCTGCGACAAAAAGGCTTCCAGCACTTGCGCCTCAACTGATGTCGGCACCTCCGCTGACTCTTCGGTGTCCTCCAGCCCCGACGCGTCTTCCACATGCACCGGAAAATAGGGCCGATCACCCAGGTGGCGTCCGCCACGCACCATGGCCAGATTCACGCAGGCTTTGCCGCCTTGCACCTTCACCGCCAGAATGTCCACATCGCGGTCGGAAACGTTGTCCACCGACTGCTGGTGCAGCACATTGGACAGCGCAGCCACCTGGTTGCGCAACTCGGCGGCCTGCTCGAACTCCAAGCGGTCGGCATGCGCCATCATGCGGGATTCCAGCTTCTTGAGAACCTCTTGGGCATCACCACGCAAAAACTTTTCGGCGTTCGCCACGTCATGGGCGTAGTCGTCGGCGCTGATATGGCCCACACAGGGCGCGGAACAGCGCTTGATCTGGTACAGCAGGCACGGGCGGGTCCGGTTGCTGAAAACAGGGTCTTCACAGGTCCGCAAACGAAACACTTTTTGCATCAGCAAAATAGCTTCCTTCACCGCCCATGCACTGGGATAGGGACCGAAATAACGGTGCTTTTTTTCCACCCCCCCGCGGTAATAGGACACGCGGGAAAACTCGGCCGCAAGCGGTGAGCCACCACCACTTTTACCGGAAGCCTCACTCTCGCTCTGACCGGGCTCCGCCCACTTGCCAGGTTTGGACACCCCGGTCATTTTGAGATAGGGATAGGTTTTATCGTCCCGGAACAGAATGTTGTACTTGGGGCTCAGTGCCTTGATGAGGTTGTTTTCCAGCAGCAGTGCCTCGGCTTCGGAGCGCACCACCGTGGTCTCCATACGCACAATTTTGCTCACCATGTGGCCGATGCGGGTTCCTCCGTGGTTTTTCTGAAAATAGCTGGACACCCGCTTTTTCAGGTTGATGGCCTTGCCCACATACAGCACCTGGTCCTGCGCATCAAAATAGCGGTACACGCCAGGCAAAGCCGGCAACGAGGCGACATCGTTCAACAATTGTTCAGGGTGGGATTCGGACATGCCCGCTATTGTGTACGCTGGCGTGCAGCCATGTCGCGTGGCCATTTCAACGGATGATTTGTGGACAATCCACCCCATGAACACGCCTCTCCTGCCAACAAAACCCCTTCTCTGGGACGTATTCTGCCGTGTGGTGGACAACCTCGGCGACATCGGGGTTTGCTGGCGTCTGGCGGTCAATCTGGCCACGCGCGGGCAGCGGGTCCGGCTTTGGGTGGACGACGCTTGCGCCCTGCACTGGATGGCGCCCGGCGCGCTGGAAGGGCGCATTCCTGGAGTTCAAATCCTGCAATGGTCTCAGTCGCAGCAAACGGATGTGCTGGGAAAACTCCCTAAGACCGATGTGTGGGTCGAAGCATTTGGATGTGAAATCGCTCCTGAATTCATAGCTGCCTGCGCATATTCCATGGGGGCTGGAGGCCTAAAAGACCTTGAACATCCGGTGTGGATCAACCTGGAGTATTTGACGGCAGAACGTTTTGCCGAACGCAGCCACACCCTGCCCTCGCCGGTCATGAGCGGCCCGGCAAACGGATGGACCAAGTATTTTTTCTACCCCGGATTCACCCCAAAAACAGGGGGCTTGTTGCGGGAAGCGGACTGGGCACCAAGGCAGAACCGTTTTGATCGCACCGACTGGCTGCAGCGCTTGGGCATCCCCTGGCAGGGCGAGCGACTGGTGTCGCTGTTTTGTTATGAGCCCCCCGCGTTGGGTGAATTTCTGAGACAACTGCAGGACGACACCACCCCCACCCGCTTGCTGGTGACGCCGGGGCGAGCCAGTGAAGCAGTTAAAAATTTAAGCCAAATCGGGCTGCAGCCCTCGTCAATACAGCGTGGGCAGCTATCCATTTCATACCTCCCCCCACTGACCCAGCCAGACTTCGACCACCTGTTATGGGCATGCGACTTCAACTGTGTGCGGGGTGAAGACTCGCTGGTGCGCGCCCTGTGGGCGGCGAAGCCCTTCGTCTGGCAAATCTACCCGCAAGACGACAACGCCCACCACGACAAGCTGGAGGCTTTTTTGGACATGCTGGGAGCAAATACCACCTTGCGCGAGCTCCACCTCGCCTGGAATGGTGTGGCCTCCACAGCGGGTGGCATGCCCCGGCTGCAAGCAAACCTTGACGCATGGCAAGCAATCGCGCGCGCAGCCCGCGAACGCCTGCTGCAGATGGATGATTTGGCCTCCCAGCTCGTCGCTTTCGTGTGGAAAAAACGCTAAAATCCTAGGCTTTGCTGAATTTGCCTTGGATCCTACGGGCGAATCATGCCCCGCCGCAGTCTGCGGCCTAACCCGCTAACAGCGCACGCTAGAAGCGCCCCATAGCGACAACCGCTCTTCACTATTTATGAAAATCGCCCAAGAAATCCGTGCCGGCAACGTCATCATGCACGGCAAAGACCCCATGGTCGTTCTGAAAACCGAATACAGCCGTGGTGGCCGCAACTCCGCCACCGTGCGCATGAAGCTCAAAAGCTTGATCGCCAACTTCGGCACCGAAGTGGTGTTCAAGGCCGACGACAAGATGGACCAGGTCATTCTGGACAAGAAAGACTGCACTTACTCCTACTTCGCCGATCCCATGTATGTGTGCATGGACACCGAGTACAACCAGTACGAAGTGGAAGCCGAAAACATGGGTGATTCGCTGAATTACCTCGAAGACGGCATGGCGGTTGAAGTGGTGTTTTACGACGGCAAGGCCATCTCGGTTGAGTTGCCCACCAGCGTGGTGCGCGAAATCACCTGGACCGAACCCGCCGTCAAAGGCGACACCTCCGGCAAGGTGCTCAAGCCCGCCAAAATCGCAACCGGTTTCGACATTGGCGTGCCAATTTTCGTGGCGCAAGGCGACAAGGTTGAAATCGACACCCGCACCGGTGAATACCGCAAACGCGTCTAAGCACCGTTCGCAGGTACAAAAAAGGCTTCCGCGGAAGCCTTTTTTTATGGGATTCAACACGCTGGGCATACGCCTTGAGGCGTTGTTTAAGTCCGTTCATGCCCCAAATTCCGTGTAGGCTATCTGCATGAACCAAGTTCTTGACGATAGTCTGGTGCCCCATGGGCCACCCAATGACCATGCATACACGTCCCAGTTGGCGCTACGCCGGGTCGCGATAGACACCTACCGCGATCTTGCCCTAGATCAAATCGCACACAATAGCACCCATGAACCCCATTGAAAAACGCAGCAAAAAACGCACCGAACAACTGACCGAGCGCCGTCTGGCCGACGCCTGGGCCGAACTTCAAAACCACGCCGCCCAGGGCAACGCGTTGGAGTCGGATGCCTACCGCCTGGCCTTCGCCGACCCCGAGTTTTTACTGCGGCGCGAGACACGCGGCATTCGCTTCCAGCTGGAAATGCTCAAACCCGATCTGGACCAGACCGAGCAAGGCATTGAGAACACCATCGTGGTTTTTGGCAGCGCACGATTTCCCTCACCGGAAGAGGCCCAGGCGGCCCTGGAACTGGCCCAACAGGGCACGGATGCCGATGCACTTGCCACGGCGCAACGGCACATGCGCAACGCCCACTACTACGATCAGGCGCGCCTGTTTGCGCGGCTTGTGGCCGAATTCAGCGCCCACCGGCGCCCGGAAGAACGCCTTTTCATTACCACCGGAGGCGGCCCCGGCATCATGGAAGCCGCCAACCGCGGTGCGCACGAGATGGGTGCCTTGAGCGTAGGACTGAACATTGCACTGCCCCATGAGCAAAGCGCCAACCCCTACGTTACGCCCAACCTGAGCTTCAAGTTCCACTACTTTGCGCTGCGCAAGATGCATTTCATGATGCGTGCCAAAGCCCTGGTAGCCTTTCCGGGCGGATTTGGGACACTGGACGAATTGTTTGAAGTCATCACCCTGGTGCAAACCCGCAAAGCCAAACCCGTGCCCATTGTGCTTTTTGGCACCGATTACTGGAAACGGCTGGTCAACATGGATGTTCTGATCGAAGAAGGCACAATCTCCCCCGAAGACTTGAAACTGTTTTCTTATGTGGACACACCGCAGGAAGCCTGGGAGGCTATCCGTGTGTTTTACGCGCTGTAGTCGGCGCACGCACCAGCCATGCGGGGCGCGCCCCCGCAGCGACCACCACGCCAACGAACCAAAATAAGGCAGACACCCCGACCACCGTACCCACACTGCCGAACAGCATGGGCATCACCACGCTGGAAGCATTGATGGCCATCAACCGAAAGCCCAAAGCCTCGCCGTGGCGTTCGGGTGGAGTGATCTGGTGCAAGGTGCTCATGATCATGGGCTGCACAGAGCCCAGCGTGATCCCCAGCAGCACCGAACACACGCCCATGGTCAACGGCGTGTGCATGAACGGATAGACCGCAAACACCAAGGCGGTGAGCACCATGGCCAAGGACAACACCACATGCTCGCGCAACCGAGACGCAAACGCCGGGATCAACAAACGAACCACGGCCGCGGCAATGGCAAAGGAGCCCAGAATGGAGCCAATCACCGACGCACCCAAACCGCGCTCATGCCCCAAAACAGGCACGACAAAGGAGTGCACATCCCAGCACGAGGACAAAAACCAGTTCACCAGCATGAGGCGGCGCATCATGGGCTCGCGCAACAAATGCCACGCCTTGGTGGGTCCAACGCCACTTGGGGCTGCCACCGGAGGCAACTCCTTGACCGAACGCACCAGCAGCCAGGTTGCCAAAGGCAACACAGCCATCAGGAAAAAAGCCGCGCGGTAACCGGTGGCGTCACCCGCTACGCTGCCGGCATGGTCAATCAACAGCCCGGCAGCAAAGGGGCCCACGAAATTGGAAGCCGCCGGCCCAATGGCCAGCCAGCTAAAAACCCGCTTGAGTTCGGTCGAGCTTCCCGCCGCACGCCCCACATGGCGTTGCAAGGAAATGGAGGCTGCTCCGGTGGCCCCTCCCGTCATCAGGGCGCTGAAGCACAACACCGGAAACACCGGGAAGGCCACGGCCAGGGCGGCTCCCACAACGGCCGCCACCACGGCCAACCGAACAGGGCGTCTGAGCCCGTGTCGGTCGGCAAACCGCCCTGCGGGCAGGGCCAAAAAAACCTGGGTGAGCGAAAACAAGGCGAGTAGCACCCCCACCGCCAAGGGGCTGTACCCCTGGTGCAGGGCCAGCAAGGGCGCCGCCAAACGCGTACCTGCCATGCAGGAGTGCAGGCAAACGTGGCCGGCGATCAAGCGGGTCAGTACCCGTTTCACGCGCGGTCTGCCTCCAGGTCGGTATCAAAATCCTTGTCCGTGGGGATCAATGCCTGCACTTGTCCATCCGGCAGGGCCTCGATTTTTTTCAAAGCCCGGCCCATGGCGCGGCTGCGGGTTTCGGCGCTGTCCAAGGTTTTCAGCACGGTTTCGGTTTGCGATTTGACCTTGGCCAGCACATCGCCAAACTTGCCGAACTCGGTCTTCACCGCGCCCAGCACTTGCCAGACCTCACTGGAGCGCCGCTCCAGTGCCAGTGTTCGAAAGCCCATTTGCAGCGAACTGAGCATGGCCAGCAGCGTGGTGGGCCCTGCCAGGGTGATGCGGTGCTCGCGCTGCAAGGCTTCCATCAGGCCGGGGCGGCGCAGCACCTCGGCATACAGCCCTTCGGTGGGCAAAAACAGAATGGCAAAGTCCGTGGTGTGGGGCGGCTCCACGTATTTGTCGGTGATGGACTTGGCTTCCAGGCGAATGCGCACTTCTAACGCCTTGCCCGCAGCCTCTGCCCCTACGGCATCGGCCCGGCCCTGCGCGTCCAGCAAACGTTCGTAATCGTCATTGGGAAACTTGGCGTCAATCGGCAGCCACAGCGGTTTGCCGTGTTCGGATTTTCCGGGCAGCTTGACCGCAAAATCGACCACGTTTTTACTGCCGGGCCGCGTGGCCACCTGCATCGCATACTGGTCGGGAACCAGCACCTGCTCCAGCAGCGAAGCCAGCTGCGCTTCACCAAAGATGCCGCGGGTCTTCACGTTGGTCAGCAAGTGCTTGAGGTCACCCACGCCCTGGGCCAGGGTCTGCATTTCGCCCAGGCCTTTGTGCACCTGTTCCAAACGGTCGGCCACCTGTTTGAAGCTTTCACCCAAACGGGTTTGCAAGGTGGACTGCAATTTTTCATCCACCGTGGCGCGCATTTCGTCCAGCTTGGTGGCATTGGTGGCTTGTAATTGGGCGAGTTGTTTTTCCAGCGTTTCCCGCACTTCCGCCATGCGCCGCGCATTGGATTCGCTCAAACCGGAGAGTTGGGAGTGAAGGGTGTCGGACAGCGTCTTTTGCAAAAGAGAGAGCTGCTGGCCAAAGGCGTCCATCTGGGTATTTTGGGTGCGTGTGGCTTGCGCCCCCTGCTGCACCAAAGACTGCTGAAAAGTGGCCAGGGTTTGCGTCTGCTCCTGGCGCCCGCTGCGTGAAGACTCGTTGATCTCGCGGCGCAGTTCACGCTCCAGCCGTTCCAGGCGTTCTGCATGGCTTCGCGCCCCTGCCTGGAAGGCCGCCACCAGTGCCGCACCACTTTTTTCCGCTGCTTGCGCAGCGGCTGGATCTGAGCGGCGCAACAGCAAGCACGCCAGCCCCGCCACATTGACAACACACAGGGCCAAGACCAACCACACAACCATATTATTCAAACCAGAGTCCCAAAGACCCTATTGTTGTGCAAAAAGCCACCGGCCCTGATTTAAGAACGAAATATGCCGCAAGCCCCCGCCAAACCTGCGCAAACAGCTACTTAATTGATAGCAACAGCTTTGGGGAAATTCGCCATCATTTGCGACAGGGCGTGAAGGCGCAAGGGTTTGGTCAGGGCGCCCAGTATTTTGATACCGTCCGCCCGTGCCACATCTTGCACAATGTTCAGCATTTCAGCATGTGCGCCACTCACCAGGATGACCGCACCGGCATAGCGCCGCTTGGCCAGCTGCTCAAGAAACTCAATACCGTCCATGTCGGGCATGTACACATCGCAAATCAGATAGTCCGGCGGGCCCTGCAATTGACCCAGGATCTGCAATCCCTCACGTCCGCCACCCGCCACCTGCACGTCATGGACGCCAAGCTGCCCCAGCATCTCCGTCAAAATTTCTTGACTGAACTCATCGTCGTCCACCACCACTACGGAATGTGATACGCCCTGTAGTAGCCCGTCTGCTGGCACTGTGTTGTGCATGAAGTCCCCCTGAATTGCTTTGCCCCCATCCGAATGGGTGGCCGATTGTTCCACGCCAACCCGATGGCGCCTATCCCCCAAACGGGTGAGTTTAGGCACTACTCACTCCAAAACATTGTCCAATCCCAAGTGCGCCTTGATTTGGGTGTCCACTTCGGAAAAAGCCACCCTTAAGCGCGCAACCATGGCACCACAGGCCTGCTCGTCGCCCGCGCGGCCCGCTTTTTCCAGGTCCGAGCACAGAGCCCCCAGCCACAGCGCGCCCACGGTCAGGGAGCCTGATTTCAGTTTATGCGCCAATTCGGCAAGCGCAGCCGTTTCCCGGGCCGACAGAGACGCTTCAATGGCGCCTAGCTGCCGGGCCGCATTGGTCAGGTATTTGAGCAACAGACGGCGCTGTGTGGCGGGCTGGTCGCCCACCATTTCGGAAATCGCCGTCGCATCCCACACCGGCAAGGTCTCGGGAGTTGCGGCCTGCGCAGCATCACAAGCAACGCCCACCCAGGCTTGGGCGCTTACCTGCTCCAATGGCGGCAACCACCTTGCCAGCAATTTCGCCAGTTCTGTCAGCCGCAGAGGTTTGGACAGGTAGTCGTCCATACCGCCATCCCGGCAGCGCTGCGCTTCGCCTTGCATGGCGCTGGCGGTGACCGCAATGATCGGAAGGTGCGCACCCTGGATTTCTTCGCGCCGAATGGCTTTGGTCAGCTCAAAACCATCCATATGGGGCATGTGGCAATCGGTCAGCAGGAGGGCAAAGCGACCACTGCGCCACAGTTCCAGCGCCATCACGCCATCGTGGGCGACTTCGGCAGCGTAGCCCAACATGCCCAGTTGCTCCAGCATCACCTCCCTGTTGGTTTCATTGTCTTCCGCCAGCAAAATCAGACGCTCTACTTCTCCGACCGGTGCCACGTAAGGGGTAGCCGCAACCGGTGGGAGCCGCAACGTGACGGGTTCGTCCAATTGGCGGGAGGCGGGCATCTCACCGGGGGGGGCGGCACGCGCCGGCAACTCAACCGTAAATTCCGACCCTTGCCCTGGCACGCTGCGCGCGTGGATGGTACCGCCCATCAGCACCACCAGCCGCTGACTGATGCTCAAACCCAGACCCGTTCCACCAAAGCGGCGTGCGGTGCTTTCGTCCCCCTGGGTGAATGGGCTGAACAGCTTGGAAATCACCTCTTCTTCCATGCCCACACCGTTGTCAACCACACGCAGCTTGACTGCAGGCTGGCCATTCGCAAGCACACTGGGCTCTATGTACAACACCACACGGCCACGACGGCTGCCGCCCGAAGAGGTGAATTTCACCGCATTGCCAATCAGGTTGAGCAACACTTGGCGCAACCGCAGGGGGTCCGAATAAATCCAGCTCGGAAGTTCGGGGGACACTTCCACCACCAGGTCAATCGACTTGGCATGTGCCGTCGTCAGCATCAATTGCACCACACCACGCGCCACGTCGCTCAACTGGGTGGGGAGGCTTTCTACCGCCAGCTTGCCCGCCTCCACTTTGGAATAATCCAGTATGTCGTTGAGAATTTGCAACAAAGCCAGTGACGAATCCTGAATGGTGTTAATCATCCGTTGCTGAGCCTCATCGAGCGGTGTTTGCTTGAGCACATCCACCATGCCAATGACGCCGTTCATGGGCGTGCGGATTTCATGGCTCATATTGGCCAAAAACTCCGACTTGGCGATGCTGGCGGCGTTGGCCGCTTCTTGCGCCGCACGGCGTTCGGTGATGTCGGTGCACACCGCCACGTACTCGCGCGGCGTGCCGTCCTCGTTCATCAGCGCTGCAATGGTGGATGCCAACCAGAACAAATGGCCGTCCTTGGCCCGGTTGCACACCTCCCCACGCCATATCTCCCCGCGGGTAATGGCCTCAAACATTCCTTTAAAGAACGCGGCGGGGTGGTAACCAGAGTCCAACAAGCGGGGGTTTTTGCCGATAAATTCAGCCGCCGTGTAGCCACTGACCTCCACGAATTTATCGTTGCCATACAGGATAGACCCGCTCAGGTCCGTCGTCATGACGATGGCATGCTGGTCAATCACATATTTTTGCCGTTTCAATTCGGCCAGTGCCATGCTCACCTGCGCGGTACTCTGCTCCCGCTCTTCCAGGAGCAATTTTTGGGTCACATTGATGCGGCGGTTGACATCCAGCAAGTTTCTCTTGAACAAGATGGCCATACGGTAGGCCACGATGAAACCAGCCGTCAGCACCACCCATTGCGCAGAGGGAACCGTGGGCGATGCACTTACAAAACGGCCGCTGATCTGGGCCCAGGTAATCCATCCGCTGGCCGCCACCGAGGCCACCAACAACACAGTCCCGGCGGTTTCACCCAGCACCAGCACGCAATAAATCAGCGGAATGCCCGCCAGGGATGCCTGTGCAATACTGATCGATCCAAATCGGAGCATCGACAAAAAGATGCCTGCAAACAGGAGAAAAAGCACTGCCATGGAGGTGCTGCGCACCCAGCCGCGAATCAAAAACACCTGCAAGGCGGCCATACACCCGAGCGCAACGCCCGTGGTGATCAGGTTTTCAAGATCAGAAAACAGGCCAAAACCCGCCGCAATCGCCAGCGCCACGCCACATGCCAAAAATATGCTGGCGTTAAACCCCCGGGCAACCGCCAGCACACCGTCCCGGTCGGAATCGGTAATTGCACCAGACTGGTCTGGAATCAATGGGAAAAATGTTTTCCAGCTTCGCATTGCAGCTCCTGCATCGGGCGGCCGTCAAACCAGGCCCTCCACCGACAAATGCCCTCGAACTCAGTCTTGACTGACCGACAGTGGGTTCAACGCGGTCAGCGCCTGACCATGAATCAGATAGCCAATCAGATTATCGGCTGCCAAATGGGCCATTGCCAACCGTGTTCCCAAGGTAGCACTGGCAATATGGGGGGTAAGCACCACATTAGGCACCGTCATCAAATCGGGATGCACGTGGGGTTCCCCTTCAAACACATCCAACCCTGCGGCGGCAATCGTTTTGTTGCGCAGGGCTGCGGCCAATGCAGCGTCATCCACGATGCCACCGCGTGCAATGTTGATCAGGGTGGCCGTTGGCTTCATCTGCGCCAGCTCGGCGGCGCTGATCGTATGGTGGGTCTGTGCGGAATACGGCAGGACCAGCACCAAGTGGTCCGCCGTTTGCAGCAACTCGTCTTTGCCCACAAAAGCGGCCTTGCAATCCGCCTCGGTGGCGGCGTCCAGCCGGGAGCGATTGTGGTAAATCACCTTCATGCCAAAGCCCAGTGCACCGCGCCTTGCAATGCCCTGCCCGATGCGCCCCATGCCCAAAATAGCCAGCGTGGAGCCATGAATCTCCGAACCGGCAAACATGTCGTAGCTCCAACGCGTCCAGTGGCCGCCCCGCAAAAAATGCTCTGCTTCGGCGATACGCCGCGCCGTGGCCATGAGCAGCGCAAAACCAAAATCCGCCGTGGTTTCGGTCAACACATCGGGCGCATTGGTTCCCAGCACACCGGCCGCGGTCATGGCAGCCAGGTCAAAATTGTTGTAGCCCACCGTCATGTTGGCGCAGATCTTCAACGACGGGCACGCCGCCAGCACGGCGGCGTCGATACGCTCGGCCCCCATGGTGAACACGCCTTGCTTGCCCTGGAGTTTGGCCTGCAGTTGTTCCGGGGTCCACAGCGCATCCGCCTGGTTGGATTCCACATCAAAATGCTGCGCCAGCTTGGCGAGCACCTCCGGGAAGATGGCCCTAACCACCAGAATGGCGGGTTTGGTGGAAATGGCCATCACTCGCCCTTCACTTCGACCCAATGGGTGAACTCCTCCACGGGCACCCGCGGGGTATGGAAGGTATTGACCAGGTCAGCTTCGTCGGCATAGCCCAGGGCCATGCCACACACCAGCATTTCGTTGGCCCCGGCGCCAATGTGCGGCAGGATGATGTTGGCAAAACCATTCCAGGCCGCCTGCGGGCAGGTGTGCAAACCGTGCCCGCGCGCGGCCACCATGATGTTTTGCAAAAACATGCCGTAGTCCAGCAAGGAGCCGCGCCCCATAACCCGGTCCAGCGTGAACATCAGACCCACCGGCGCGTCGAAAAAACGGTAATTGCGCTGGTGCTGGGCATGCATCTTGTCTTTGTCGCCCTTGCCAATGCCCAGCAAACCATACAGGCCCCAGCCGTTTTCACGGCGGCGGTCGATGTAGGGGCTGACCCATTTTTCGGGGTAGTAGTCGTATTCCTCGCGGTATTCGGCAGCCAGCACGGGATTGGCACGAATGGCGTCGTGGGCCGCGCAGACCTTGTCGCACAAAGTGTCGCGGCTCGTGCCCTGCAACACATACACCTTCCAGGGCTGGGTGTTGGTCCCGGAAGGCGCGCGGCTGGCCACTTGCAGCAGGTCGGCAATCGTTTGCCGGGGCACAGGCTGTGGGGTGAAGGCGCGGGCCGACATGCGCGAGGTGATGGCGGCATCCACCGGGGTGTGGCTCATACAAGGGTCTCCAGAACAGTTTTCAGATTCAGCGGCAAAGGCGTGGGGCGACGGGTCTCTTTGTCCACATACACATGCACAAAGTGGCCCTTGGCTGCGGTCAGTGGTTCACCCTGGGCAAACAGACCCACTTCGTAACGCACGCTGCTGGTGCCCAATTTTGCTACCCGAATGCCAGCCTCCACAGTTTGTGGAAAGGTAAGCGACGAAAAATAATTGCACTGGGTTTCAATCACCAGCCCGATCGTTGCGCCGTGGTGGATATCGAGTGCACCCTGCTCTATCAAATAGGCGTTGACCGCCGTATCGAACCAACTGTAATAGACCACGTTGTTCACATGCCCGTAGGCATCGTTGTCCATCCAGCGGGTGCTGATGGTGCGAAACACCCGGTAGGCGCTACGTGGTTCGGGTTGCGGTTTGTCAGCTTGGATTGGACTCATAGCACCTATTCTGCCAGCCCAACTGGGGCGCATAGCGGCGAACGCAGATTCAAATTGCGCATAATTCCATACTGCACCCAGGCAAAAAATCAAATGGCACCAGCCTTGGGCAATCAACCACAGGGAGTTTTATGGGCAAGCTTGCAAGGCGTTTTTCTTGGTGGACCTTTTTACTGCTCACCTTTCTCACCACGGCACAAGCCCAGTCGCTCAACACGGCAGCGGCGCATCTCAAAATCACCCTGGTCGAGGTGCTGTGGCGTGTCAATGCCGACGCAACACACGTCTATGAGCAAACGGTGGAGCGAGAGGCGCTCTCAGAGCAAGGCGCCCAAAGTACGACCAAGTTTGCACAGATGTACAACAAGGCTTTGCAGCGTCTGGAGGTGGTCGAGGCCTACACACTCAAGGCCGATGGACGAAGAATAGCGGTCGAAAAAGAAGGTATTCAGACCCAAAGAGGCGTTGCCTCAGGCGATGTCGGTGCGAGCTGGCCGGATGCAGAAATCGTCCAGATCACCTTCCCCAACGTGCAAAAAGGCGATAGCACGAGGTGGAAAATCCGGCTCACCACCCACACGCCCGTTTTACCCGGATGGGCCAGCCTGCGGGAATACCTCACTCCCTCTTTGGACGTGGACAAGTTCAGCGCCAGGATCGAAGCCCCGCAAAGCCTGGACTTGCAGGTGTTTGCCAGCGGAATGCACATGCGTACGTCGCAGTCAGGTCTGGACCAGGTGTGGCAAATCGACGCCAGCAACATCGCAAAATTGATTGACAACAACGCCGCCAATGCCAGCACCAGTTACCCACGGCTGCTTGCATCGACCTTCAAAAACCACACCGAACTGGTGCAAGCCTACGCCAGTCAGGCCAACGCGAAGGCCATTGTGAGCGCCGAGGTGCGGGCATTGGCCGAAAAAATCACCACAGGAAAAACCTCGCCCCTGGACAAGGCCAGCGCCATCCACGACTGGGTGCGCAAAAATATCCGTTACGTGGCGGTGTACCTGGGTGCGGGGGGCTGGACACCCCACGACGTGGACTGGATCTTGGCCCAACGCTACGGTGACTGCAAAGACCATGCCTTGCTTCTACAAACACTGTTAAAGGCCGTGGACATTGAAGCCGTTGCGGCCCTCATCAATACCTACGATGAATATGCGCTACCCGAACTGCCTGTGGGCTTTAACCACAGCATGGTTTACATCCCCAGCCTGAACCTCTTTGCCGACCCGACAGACAGCCGCTTCCCGCTTGGAGCGCTGCCCTGGGATGACTCGGACAAACCCGTTGCGGTGGCACTGGCCGACGCAGCGCAAATGATGCGCACACCAGCGATCAGCGCCCAAAGCAACCGGATGACGATCAAAACCAAGCTCGGCATCTCCAGCGCCGGTAAGGCCGCAGGCTGGATCGAACTGGACACGCAAGGCCTTGCAGCTACCACGCTGCAAGACCACCTTTCCCAGATTCCCAGCGGCATGGGGGGGCTTGCGGTGCAAAAAATTCTGGAGAGCAACGGCCTGCGTGGCCGGGGCTTCACCCGCTTCGCCCCCGTGCAGCGGGAGCACCAGCTGCAGGCGCTGAAAATCACCGACCTGGAAATCGACAACCTGCTAAACGACCCTCATGGCGGCTCGGTCAACCCCCATCCGGCCTTGAACTTGCCCATGTACATCGGCAAGCAAATGGGAAACTACTCGGCTGCCAAGCGCGATTACGCCTATGCCTGCTGGCCCATTTACGTGCGCGAAGAGTTTGAACTGCGATTTGACCCTGCCTTCCAGTTGCTGCGGCTGCCCACCAACCTGAAAGAAACGCACCCGGACGGCATCACTTTTGAGGCACAGTACCGCCGTGAAGGCAACACCATCCAAGGCTGGCGCGAACTCACCGTTTCGCATACGCACCATGTTTGCAGCGCGCAGGACTATGCGGCCCGCAAACCCGTCATGAACCGCATTGCGCAGCATTTGCGCAGCAGCGTTTTGTACCAGCAATGAGTTCACCGTTCACGCCCATCCCAGCGCGTATTCCATCCATAGGAGTTTCACCATGCCCCAAAGCATCCTGCACCAGGTCAGTGTCCTCGGATCAGTCGCCACTTCCACGCTGACCGCCTGGCGCGGCACCAGCGTGGTCAAGGCTGCGAGCCAACCGCCGCTGCGGCTCAAACTCTACGATATGGAGGGCAGCCCCTACTGCCGCAGCGTGCGCGAAGCGCTGACGGCGCTGGGTCTGGACGCCGAGATTTACCCTTGCCCCCAGGGCGGAAAACGCTTTCGCCCCGAGGCCAAACGCCTGGGCGGCAAGCGGCAATTTCCCTTGTTGATGGACCCCAACACCCGCACCACGATGTACGAATCGGCAGACATCATTGACTACCTCTTTCGCACCTATGGCGGCCAGCCCACACCGCGCGCCTACCGTCCGGGCGCTTTGCGCCCCTTGTTGGGCGGCATGGGGTCTGCGGTGCGGGGTTTGCGCGGCATCAAAGGGCGCCCGGCCAAGCACCCCAAGCAGCTACTCGAACTGTGGAGCTTCGAGTCCAGCCCTTACTCGCGCCTGGTGCGCGAGAGACTGACCGAGCTGGAATTGCCCTATGTGCTGCACAACATTGGCAAAGAACAATTTGCCGATATGGGCCCTGCCGTCATGCGTGTCAAGCCTGGCCCCTACAAACCGCGCCCTGGGGGTCGGCGCGAAAAGCTGCTGGCGCAGCTGGGCCGCATTCAGGTTCCTTATCTGGAAGACCCCAATACCAACACCAAAATGTACGAATCCAGCCAGATCATTGACTATTTGGAGCAACAGTACGCCGCCTGATTGCGCCGTTTAGGTCTTCACTTCCTGGTCCGCAGCCCCACCCCCAAAGCCGCCACCACGCTCAAAAGCAGCACCAGTGCGGCGCCCAACAAGGTGGCACCGTACCAGCCCCGGTCCATGAACACGCCAAAGACCAGAGGCGAAATGGCAAAACCGGTATCCAGCCCCGAGTACACCAAACCGTACACCCGCCCGGTCGCCCCCTTGGGGGTAGCCTTCTTGATCATCATGTCACGCGAAGGGCCGCCAATGCCCACCGCAAAACCTGTTGCGGCCAGTACAGCCATGGTGGCCGAAGCGCCCAACCAACCGGTGCCGCACAAGGCCAGCAACACCGCCCCTGCGGTCATGGCCAGTGCCACCACCCGGTCACTGTTGGCGGCGCGGGCCGCGATAAATCCGCCTACAAACATGCCCAATGCGCCGCACAGCATGTAGGCGGTGAGCGTCAGGGTCGCAGCTTCAAAACCCACGCCATGCATGGCTTTGAGAATGGACACGGAAAAACTCTGCACCACCGCCAGCGTCATGGTGGACAACAAAAAGAAACCAAAGCACCACCACACCACCGGCAGTTTCATGAAAGCCATGTCGTGCTCGGTATGCACTTGCGGGTCACGCTGCGCCACCTGGGTGCTCAAATGCTCCCGATTCCACAGCAACAGCAGCAAAACAGCCAGGTACAACAGCGCAGCGGCCACATAGGCATTGCGCCAGCCCAAGGCACTGCCCAGGCCTGCAAAAAACACCGGCGCGGCGGCCCAGCCCAGGTTGCCGGTTAAACCGTGCGCACTGAAAGCATGGCCCAGACGCGGCGCGGACACCCGCTGGTTCAAAATGGTGAAATCCACTGGATGAAAAGTGGCATTGCCCAGACCCGCCAGGGCAGCCACATACAGCAGACCGGTATAGCCCGTCACCAGGGACGCGGCAACACAAGCCGCCGCAAAAATGCCCAGTGCAGCAAACAGCAGCGGCCGCGCGCCCAGGCGGTCCACCACAAAACCGGCACAGGCCTGCCCGATCCCGGAGACCACAAAAAACACACTCATGAGCAGCCCCAGCTGGGAGTAGTTCAAACCGAACTCGGCCATGAAAACGGGAAACAGCAGCGGCAACAGCAAGTGCCCAAAGTGCGAACTGGCATGGGCCAGCCCCACCAGACCGATGACGACAGCGTCCTGTTGCAGGGGAACCGGGACAGGCGGATGGAACGTGGTGGTGTGCATGGAGGAATGGTACGGTCGCCAGACAAAGCAGAAACGCGACAGTTAGACAATAATTGTCGAATTTCAGCCAACACGCCGAAAGCAAGGATGAAGCGAAAGATCACCCTCACACCTGTGCGCTTTGACGATGCGGCCTCCCGTGCCCCCACGGTCGTACGGCCGGTGTGCAGCCGCGCCCGCGCGCTGGCGATGGACACCCACGTTGCCCCCCACCAACATGTATGGACACAACTCACGTACTGCGCCAGCGGCCTGATGCAAGTAACCGTGGCGCACCACGGCCTGCAAACCACCTTCATCGTGCCGCCATCACGCGCGGTGTGGATTCCACCCGGAGTGCAGCACACCGTCACGGTGCTGGAGGCAGCAGAGTTGCGCACGGTGGACCTGCATGCCAGCGCTTCCCCCGAAGGCTGGAACGCGTGCCGGGTTCTGGTCGTCTCCAAACTGTTGCGGGAGTTGATCCACGCCCTGGAAGGCTCCCAGCCCGGCCCTCGCGACAATGCACTGATGGCACTGACCCTGGACGAAATCACCCATGCCGCAACCCAGGCACTGGGCGTTCCCATGCCGCAAGACAAACGCTTGCGCGCCCTGTGCGAAGCGGTGGTCCGGGCACCAGGCGAACGCGCCACGCTGGCCGAATGGGCTATTGACGTAGGCGCCAGCGAGCGCACCGTGGCACGCCTGTTTCGCACCGAACTGGCCACCAGCTTCCAGCAATGGCGCCAGCAAGCCATTCTGGCCCATGCCCTGCCCATGCTGGCCCGTGGCGCACCGGTCAGCCAGGTGGCCCTGGCCAGCGGTTACACCAGTGACAGCGCTTTCTCGGCCATGTTCAAGTCCGCCATGGGCCAGCCACCACGCAGTTTTCAGTATAAAAACGGGCTGTAGCCCGCGCAGAATGTGCGCAAGCAGCTATAAATAAAATAGCAAAAACATCCTGCCGAAAAAATCAGCCTGAACCTTATTGACCCACCAAGCGATCTCGCCCATCCTGTTTGGCCTGGTACATGCGCTGGTCTGCCAAGTCAACCAACGCTTTCCAGTGGGGCGTGGCTTCGGCGCTACGCTGCGCAACGCCAATGCTGGCAGTCAGCGCCGTGCCGTCGGGACGCTTGCCAAAACCAACGGCACGCATACGCAGCAGCGCAGCCTGCGCCTGGGCTATGTCGGTGTTGGGCATGATCAGCAAGAACTCTTCCCCACCCCAGCGTGCCAGCATGTCGCCCTGGCGCAAATTGCTGCTGACGATACTTGCCATGTCAACCAAAACCTTGTCGCCCGCTTCGTGGCCGAATTGGTCGTTGATGCTTTTGAAATGGTCCAGATCGATGAAGGCAATCGACAAAGACGCATCGCTGCGGCTGGCGATGGTGAACTGCAGCTCCAGCACCTCTACGCCACTGCGTCGCGAAAAAACCCCGGTCAAAGGGTCACGAATGGCCTGGCGCACCAGTGCAATCATGAACGCCAGCAGGCTCATGCCCGCCAGCATGGACACGCCAGTGATTAACACCAGCAGCCAGAACGCCCCCGCGAACGACGGCCAGTCCAGCGCGGGCCAACGCATGGCCCCCCCCACACCCTGCGCAAACAGAATGGGACTGGCGATCACCAGGCTTTCGACCAGCGTCAACGGAAAAATCGAAAGTCCGGCCAGCAGCACAAACGGCAGGTAGGCATACCCTGCGCCGATCGCGGCGGGCAGCCCGGTCAACTGGTAGTTGCCCAGCAAGGAGAACGACACAACGTAGAAAACCGTGGGTATGGCAAACAGCAAAGCCATCGCGCGATAGGCATCGAACAGTTCTCCGCTGGGGCGGTAGTGCAGCACCAGGGTGGCAAAAGCCGCGCCCGCCATGAGCCGCAGCAGGGCCAGGTTGATCCACAGCGGAAAGGGGAAAACGACCAGATCCACCACACTCCACAGCGGCGTGAGCACCGCAAACAGGAATGCGAACAGCCGTACCCGGTTGACGATCATGGTCGCGCGGCGCCGGGCCAGCAGCGACATATGCAAGTGGGGTGACACCAGCAAACCAAGTTCAGTCCGCCTCAACTCACCCGACAACAGGGCGGAAAGCCGCTGCCAAATGGCGTCTGGGATTCTGGGGAGGCTCATGGACAAGAACGTATGCCGGATGATTGCGCGTGGTGTGCCAAGAATAGCATTGCCCACACCGAAATTCCTACAGGGCACGCATCCATGATGCGTCTGACCTGCCCTTCGGCCTTGAGTTTGTCGAATGCAAGCTTGGTGCGTTGTACCAGCGCAACGGGCGTCGATCAGCTGCACGCCATGTACACGCCGTGCATGGACCCAAGTATCCGATTCCCGACGGCGCAGGTCAATCGTTGTATGCGCGAATAAGCGGTATGGGCAAGGTCACTGGCCGGGATGCTGCGCCGCAAGCAATTGCGCTTTGAGTGCTGCATTTTCGGCCGTGAGTTCAGAAATGGTTTGTTTGAGTCGCGCGATCACACCTTCGGGCGATTCCGGTTCGGTGCGGGCCACCGCCTTGGCCTCGCGCACTTGGCGCGCAGCCTGCTGCAACTCTTTCTTGCCTCCCGCCACGGCCGCTACCTGGACTTCCACGGGAAGCGAAGCCACAGTGGCTGCTGCATTGATGGAAATGGTGCCGGACTTGACTGCCGCCACCAGTTCAGGGGCCGCCGATTTCTGGATTTTTTCAATCTTCCCAATGGCCGCGCTGCTGATACGGGCCGCCTTGGCAACCGCTTCACGCGTAAAAACCGGCTCGGACGCGGTAGGCACTGGCGCAGGTTCCGACGACGCTGCACCGGACATGTCCACGCTGGGGCCTGCACTTGGCGCCTCGCTGGGCAATGGCCGCACGCGCGAAGCCAAAAGGTCCTTTTTTCGCAATGCCAACACACCGCGCTGAAAGTCCGACACGCTGCGCCGTCCCAGGTGCTGGTCGATCATCCACAGGTGGACATCATCCAGGGTTTTGAACTGCGTGTTTTGTATCGTATTGAAAGGGATGCCATGTTTGCTGCAAATGCCATAGCGGTTATGACCATCCACCAGCACGTCACCCCACAGCACCAGCGAGTCGCGGCAGCCCTCCGCCAGCAGGCTGCGCTCCAGCGCGTCGTGTTCGTCGGGTGTCAGGGGATCGATGTAGGCAAGCAGGTCTTCGTTGACGGTAATGTTCATGGCAAGGCGGGTGGTGAGGTGGAAGCGGGGGGCCATTCTAAGAGCCCTGCGTGCATCGCAGCAGTTCCAAACCATCCGCTCGCGCAGGTTCAGGAGCGTTCTAACAGCCATTTAAACGAAAATAGTGCAATTGCATCAGTCAATTCACTTTCAGGACCCTGGCAAAATGAACGATGAAGCGCAGATCGGGCGCACCCTCCTGGCCATTTACGCGGCCATGGAAAACGTGGAATTTCCCGATTTTCAGGAAACTGTCTTTGAACAACTCAAGGATCTGATGTCCTTCAACGCAGGCATCTGGGGTATGGGCACCATGGTCCAGGGTTTGCCCCAGCCGCACCATATCCACCTGCATCGCCGACCACCCGACTTCATGGCCAGTTGGGAGAAGATCAAGTCGGAAGACATCCTGGTTGGCGCCGCGCTGCAAGGCAACGGGCGCCCGCTGCGCAGCACCTTGAGCGATGCCGTGTGGGACCAGTCTCCGGGCGTCCGCGCCCATTGCGCACAGCATGACATCGGCCATGTGCTGTGCGTGTTTTTGCTTGACGCGCAGTTGGGCCTGTACCACTTCATATCGGTCTACCAATCAGCACAGGAAACGGGCTTCAGCGAACGAGAACAGCGCATCATGGGCATTCTTGCGCCCCACCTGGCCCAGTCCATCAACGTCTCCCGCATGCGCCAGTTGCGTACTGCGGCCTCACCGGCAGGCCACGAGCGCTATGCCGTGATGGACGGACATGGACTGCTGTACCAGGCGGACGGCGGTTTTCTGGAGATGCTGCGCCGGGAATGGGCGCATTGGTGCGGCCCCGAGTTGCCAAGCGCCATTGCGTCGCTGCGGTCCAAACCCCACAAATGGGCGGGCGCCCATATCGTGGTCAAAGTGGCGCCTGTGAAGGACATGTTTTTGCTGAGCATTCGAGCCACGACGGCGGCCGATGGATTGACCCAGCGAGAGCAGCAGGTGGCCCAGCAGTTCACGCGAGGCAAGACCCACAAGGAAGTGGCGCAGACCCTGGGCATTTCACCCGCGACGGTGCGCAACCACCTCCAGACCATCTATACCAAACTGCAGATCAGCGACAAGGCACAACTTGCCGCCCAGATTCAGGGCTTGTAGCAATCCGCCTGCCCACCACCTGCGGCACCCGCTTGCGAGTGGGTTGCTCGCAGTAGCAGACACAACGGCAATACCCCGGGTGCCTCCCAAGCACGGGGCGACGAACGCCTGCACCCATCCACGCATAGTGCATTTGCACCATTACCAGTGAGCGCAATGCTCACTAAGATCGCGGCACTTTTCGACGGTCCCGCCCTTCCTCCAGTTGGTCGTCGCCCCCAAAAATAAAAGGACCGATCCATGAAAATGAAGCACGCTTCATCACGAAGCCTCGCGTGCCCGCGCATCACCACCGTTGTGGCGACAGCGATGTTGCAGGCATGCGTGGCTTATGCACAAAGCACGCCTACCTCGGAGGTATCGGCTGTGGCCCAGGCTGGCCCGGCCTTCCCCATCACCGCCTTTCGGTTTGAAGGCAACCAATTGGTTGACGAGCCGCCCCTTCAGCAAGCGGCGGCCTTCTCACTGGGCAATGCACGCCACCTCAGCGACTTGCTGGCCCTCAAAAAAGCCATCGCAGAGGTGTACGAAGCGCGCGGCTGGCGTATGGTGGCCATTGGCCTGCCAACACGCATTGAAGCCGACGGGCTTGTCGTGATCACCTTGCATGAGCAGCAGCTTGCGGGCGTGCAGGTTTCGGGGCACAAAACGTCCGGGCAAGCCGATATCCGTGCCGCACTGCCCAGCCTGCGGGAAAACCAGGCGCTCAATTTCAAGACGCTGGCGTCCGAGCTGGCCCTGGCCAATGACAACCCGGTGCGCCAACTCAGCGTCGATTTCAGCGCCGACGAACAGTCGGGCATTCTGGCCAAGGTGCAAGTGCAGGAAAGTGATCCTTTTCGCATGGGCCTCACGCTGGACAACACGGGCACCCCGGATTCCGGGCGCAGCCGCATGGGCGCCAGCCTTCAGCACCACAACCTGTGGGGGCGCGGCCACAGCCTGGTGGCGGGCCTGAGCACCTCCGACCTGGGACCGGATCGGCTGGTCCAGGCCCATGCCGCCTACCAGGCGCCACTGCCCAGCGCGGGCGGACAACTCAAACTCATCGCCAGCTACTCCAACGCCAATTCCGGCACCGTGGCCAACGTCTTCAACATCTCCGGCCAAGGCTACAGCTGGGGTGCGCATTACACCCATTTCCTGCACCGCGACGCCACCTCCCAGCAAACGCTGGACTTTGGCTATGACGAGAAAAGCAACCGCAACACGGTGGACTTCTTCGGCACCAACCTGGGCGTAGACGTTGACGCCCGCCCCTTAAGCCTGAGCTTGCAGGCCTCACGACGCGAGGCGCCGTTTGCATGGTCAAGCAGTGTGAGCTACCTGCACAACCTGGTCACCGGTCCACGCAATGACGATGCCACCTACAACGCTTCCCGCGCGGGCGCCAGTGCCGATTGGAGCGTGTGGCGAGTGGCGGGCGACGCCACGGTCACGCTGCCGGCCGACTGGCAATTGCAAGCCAGGATGGATGGCCAACACGCAGGCCGGGCGCTGATTTCGGGTGAACAATTCGGCCTGGGCGGAAACCAGGGGGTGCGCGGTTTTGACGAGCGTGCGGTTCCGGGTGACGATGGCCTACGCGTCAGCATGGAAATCTATACACCGCTCCTGCTCCAGCAAAGCAGCCGCTTTCTGGCCTTTGCGGATGTGGGTGCCATGCGCCGCGCCAACCCGCAGGCAGGCGAGCCCGCGCAAGCCACCATAGCCAGTGTCGGACTGGGCTGGCGCTGGCGGCTCGGCCAGCATCTGACAGCCCACCTCGACGCCGCCCATGTCACTAAAGGCGCATCCAGCACCGCCACCGGCGAAGACCGGCTGCACTTCCAACTTAGCGCCTCTTTCTGAAGGAACACCATGCGACAAGCATTCACACGGCATGCCATTGCCCTGGCCATTGGACTCGTCTGCCAACCGACCCTGAGCAACCCCACGGGGCCGACCGTTGCCAACGGCACCGTCAACATGACCGGCCTGGGCAGCGCCAAGCTGGAAATCACCAACACCCCCGGCGCCATCATCAACTGGGGGGCGTTCTCCATCGCCGCAGGCGAGCGCACCCACTTCACCCAGCAAAGCGCTGCCAGTGCGGTACTCAACCGGGTCAGCGGTGCGACGGCTTCGGAAATTCTGGGTTCCTTGTCTTCCAATGGCCGGGTTTTCCTCATTAATCCCAACGGCATCGTGTTTGGCAATGGGGCCAGCGTGGATGTGGCCGGTTTGATCGCCTCCACCCGCGACATCTCCAACACCAACTTCCTGAGCGGCAACTACCTCTTCGAAGGCAGCAACAACAACGCCGTGCTGGTGCGTAACGGCGCCGTCATCACCACCGCCGACCGCAGCAACGGCGGCCAGGTGTGGCTGATCGGCAAAAGTGTCGGCGTGGAGGCCGGCGGCGCCATCGAGACGCCGGGCGGCCAGACCATCCTGGTCGGCGGCCAGCGCGTGCAGGTAGGAGAAACAGCCCTTGGCGCGATGACCTTTGCCGTGGACACCATCGGCAGCGACACCGCCGACACCGGCACGGCCAGCGACCCCAACGCCATCCAGGTCTTCGGCGGCATCGTCGCCGAGCGCGGCGCAGTCGGCCTGTTCGCCGACACCATTGCCCAGAGCGGAACCATCTCGGCACAACAGGGCCAGGTGGTGATGCGCGCGGCGCAGGATATCCAGATCCAGGACAACGCGGCAATCGACGTCTCGGGCGGCAGCGGTAACGCCAACGGCGGCACTATTGACCTTGCGGCGCATCGGCAACTGGAGGTGCAGCGGCTGGCGGATGTGAATGCGGATGGCGGGGCGACGGGCGGGGATGGGGGCAGCATCACGCTGTCGGCAGCGGATTTGGTGGTTTCTCCCATTGCCAACGGGCTAGGGAACGTGCATGCGAGCCCCAAAGCCGACGGTGCGGCCTACGGCGTCGTGGATTTTGTTCCTCTCGACCAGCGCGCCATCGTCCCATCCGCATCGGGAACCATCGCCGCCAATCCCCCTACCGAGTGGAATGGAATCATAAACGTGATGACGCCGTCGGTTGCCACTTTGGCGGATGGTTCCTTCATCATCGCCTGGCGCGAGATTGATAACCGAAGCTGGTGGGGTGCCACTTGGGCGAGGATTTTCATTCAGCATATTGCGGCGGACGGCACGCTGATCGGAACCAAGGTTCAGGTTGACTTTAATACAACAGGCTACAGCGAGGACCCCACCCAGGTCATCGCATTAAAGAATGGCGGCTTTGCAGTCAAGTCCAACGTCGGGACCGGGCTCATGGTCAGAACCTACGACAGCCAGATGAATCTGGGCAATACCCTGAACTTCCCACAGGCACAAGGCGACGAGGGGATAGTAGCCCTTCCCAACGGAAATTTCGCAGTTTATTTCGCCTCGGCAGGAAACGGCAACGTCCTCATTCACGGTGCGGACGGAGCACAGGTCGGCACCTTTGCCATACCCGGCAATGCCTGGTCGGCCCCGCGCTTCCTTTCGCATCCGGCGGGCCTTCTCTATTCCCGCAGCGGTTCCAACGAATACTCGCTCTACGATGTCAGTGGAAACTTCTTGCTCTCCAAGACGCTTGACTACGGTTCTTCCTACGTCGGCTGGATTGCATACGGTTCGGCCAATTTGTCTCCCTTGGCTAATGGGGGCAGCCTGCTGACCTGGGTCGACAATGCAACGGGATCATTCGTGGCCCGCCAGTATGACGCTCAAGGCACGCCGATTGTTCAGGCCATGCCAGTTGCCACCAATTTTGCATCATCCTATGCCAACCCTTTTCAGGTGACCCCCCGGCTGGATGGAAGCTCACTGATTCACTGGTCAACGCCATGGGGCCAGAGCCCAACAGGTGAATGGGCACGAGGACAGACAATAACGCCACAGGGGGCGTTGATTCCAGATCTCGCATACGATTTTTCGGCCGATGGCGGCAACAGCGGAGTCGCGCATGCTGTACGCAGCGCCACTGCTGACGGCGGCACTATGGTGGCGGCAGCCATTGCAGGCCGGATCGATTGGCAGCTATTCGGCACCACGGCACCCAACGTAGCAGCAAGCTATACGGCGCAGGGCAATGCCGGGGCAGCCAATAACTTGGCAACTCGGCAAAATGCGGTCAATGGCACGGTTTCCGGCGGCCAACTCACCCTGGACGGAGGTGGGACACCCACACCCACACCCACACCCACACCCACACCAACTCCCACTCCGACTCCGACTCCCACTCCGACTCCGACTCCCACTCCCGGCACCCCCACGACTGGCAACACCCGTTCACCATCGGCGGCGGAGCTGCGTAAACAGGCCGACACTGTCGCGCAGCAGATCGCCCAGCTGCAGCTGCGCATCGGCAACCTGGATTCCAGCGCCCATGCCAATACCGCCCCCATTCAGGACTCGCAAACGCAACTCGCCGCCTTGGTCAATCAGTCCCGCACTTTGAAAGCATCAATCCAGTCTGCGCGCGACAACCCGCCGGTCTTCGATACGCGCAATCTGGCGGTGGTCGAGAAACGCGACGCCGCTGGCAATCTGCTTGCCGTCGAACTCCAGGGCAGCGGCATCCGCAGCGATACGGGACTGCGGCGTGTTGAGGAGTTGCGCAGCCTGCGGGAGGCAGACCAACGCACAGAACAATTGTTGGGCGATCTGGACGGTCTGGAAACTCGACTGGAGCAAGTCCAGGAACAGCAAAAGACCAAGGCGCTGGCCGCACAGCGCGAGCAGGCTGTTTTCAAAGCCCAGCTGGCAGCGCTGGATTTCCAGCCCCCCAAGAAGGGATCGGGGAAATACAGCATCCTCAGCGCGGAGGGCAAGGAAGTGGCACCCAAGAAGCCCTCCAGTACCAAGGCCGCAAACCAGGATTGGCTGAAATGGGCCATGGACTCCAGCGGAAAGGCGCTCAACGACATGGGCAAGTCCGTTTCCGGCACGGCTGCCTGGGTGGGTGGGCTGGTAGGCCAGACTTTGGGGGGCGCCAGCAACTTGTTTGGCGGCATGTTCAACGGCGCGGCCAGCTTCGTGCAGCGCGGCCAACAGATCAAAGTGCAATCCACCGGACAGGTGATTTTCAAGGGCACCATCACCGATGTCGGCGAGATCACCACTGCGCGCAGCGGCAAGTTTGGCGAAGCTGACCTGGCCTCGCTCATTGCCAAGGGCAATAAGGATTTGCAGCTCGGCACCCTCAGCCAGTTGCTGGCGGACGGCGGAGCCCAACTGGATTCTGTGTTGCTTCAGAAAGTCATCGCCGCCGGTGGCAGCAAGATGACGGTCGGGCAACTCCAGGAGTTGATGACAACCGGTGGCAAGGCATTCACGCCGGATCTCGCGGCACGGATGGTGTGGGGGTAGCGAAAGCCGGTGGCGGCAAACTTAATGGCCAGCAAATGGCCAATGTGATGGCTGGAGTGATCGCCTCTGGCGCCGCCAACATCATCGCTTCCGGCGGTGCAAACGTCATCGCTTCCGGTGGGGGTAATGTGATTGCTCCGGGCGGCGCCAACCTCATCGGCCAAGCTGGCAGCAACTTCACCACTGCGCACCTCGATGCAGCCATTGCCGGCATCATTGCATCCGGCGGCGCGAACCTCACCCCAGACCGGATCGGCAACGTGATTGCAGGGGTCATTGCCTCGGGAGGCGGCAACGTGATCGCTTCGGGAGGCGGCAACGTGATCGCTTCGGGAGGCGGCAACGTGATCGCTCCGGGCGGCGGCAACGTGATCGCTTCGGGAGGCGGCAACGTGATCGCTTCGGGCGGCGGCAACGTGATCGCTCCGGGGGGTGGCAACGTGATCGCTCCGGGGGGTGGCAACGTGATCGCTTCGGGAGGCGGCAATGTGATCGCTCCGGGAGGCGGCAACGTGATCGCTTCGGGAGGCGGCAATGTGATCGCTCCGGGAGGCGGCAATGTGATCGCTCCGGGAGGCGGCAACGTGATCGCTCCGGGAGGCGGCAACGTGATCGCTCCGGGGGGTGGCAACGTGATCGCTCCGGGAGGCGGCAATGTGATCGCTCCGGGAGGCGGCAACGTGATCGCTCCGGGGGGTGGTAACTAAAGCTTGGCCACCGCTAGCGCTTCACGCACCAACCAGTGCTTCGGCGCAGACGGGGATGCCCCCCTCATCGGGCATGTGCGCCTTCAGGTCTGGCATGCAGCCCGCTTTCGCGCAGGTTTTCGACCAGCGCGGCGGCAAAACCCGAAAGTTCGACCCCTTTGCGCACACAAATCTGCAGGTCGCGCTGAGCCCATGCCTCGTCCATTTCCACCACCACCGGCGGCTCACGCAATCCGGCGCCAGACACCGCGCTGCGTGGCACCAGCCCGATGCCCACACCGGCACCGACCATGCGACACACGGCTTCAAAGCTGCGCACCTGAATGCGCACGTCCAGGTGGCGCCCCAGCGCGGCGGCGGCGTTCATCGTGAAGGTGTGAATGGCCGACCCTGCATGCAGCATGACGAAGGCGTAGTCCAGCACTTCGGTAAAACTGACCCGTGTCCGCGCAGCCAGTGTGTGGCCACTGGGAACAATCAACACCAGGCGGTCCCGCCGGTAGGGCGTCAGCGTGATACCGGCACCGCTGTCGGCATCGGCCAAAACACCGATCTCGACTTCTCCGCTTGCCACGGCAAGCGCAATTTCCGTACTGGTGCGCTCCTCCAGGCTGACGCTGACCTGCGGATGCTGCTTCAGGAAATCCGCCAGATCGTCGGGCAAAAAAGAGTGTGTCGCGTGCGTGTTGGCCCACAGGCTGACGTGGCCGCGAATGCCAGCGGCATAGGGCGAAAGGTCGGCGTGCATCTGTTCGATGCGGGCAAATACCTGCCGCGCATTGCGCAACAGCGCCTCGCCGGCCCGCGTCAGCGCCAAACCACGGGCCTGCCGCTCAAACAGCGCAGCGCTCAAGGCTTCCTCCAGCTGGCGCAGACGGTGGCTGGCCGAGGACGGTGCCAGATGGACACGGGCCGCACCCCGCGTCAGGTTGCACTCTTCCGCGATGGCAATGAAGAGCCGCAGATCGATCAGGTCATAACTCACAGGTTTTCCACTTCCGTTCGTAGTAGACGAATGCATGCTTGCAACAATAGCAATTGTGCAGACTATTTTGTGGCGTCATTATTGGGATCTTCTGAATTGTCTCCATGGTAAACAAAGACAGCATTCGTATTCAACGCACAATTCTTCCACTTACCCCTATATGCCCTGGAAACACTGGTCCTCCGAACGCCTCGGGATAACACTCGCCATCCTCGCCGCGCTCGGCTTTTCGTTCAAGGCGATCTTCGTCAAACTGGCCTACGCCGTGCCGCAGGCGGTGCCGGTCGATGCCGTCACCCTGCTCGCCCTGCGCATGTGTTTTGCGCTGCCGGTATTTGCCTGGGTGGGTTTCCAGTCCAGCCGGGGCGCCGCGCCGCTGACCCGGCGCGACTGGCTGGGGCTCACGGCGCTGGGGCTGCTGGGCTACTACGGCGCCAGCATTCTCGACTTCATCGGTCTGCGCTATATCACCGCCGGTCTGGAACGCCTGATTCTGTTCACCTACCCGACGCTCACCATCCTGATTGGCGTGCTGTGCATGGGCAAAACGGCCTCGCGGCGCGAGATCGGCGCCCTGGCCCTGACCTACGCCGGCATCGGCCTGGCCTTTGCCCACGACCTGCACCTGGCAGCCGAAACCACCACCGTGCTGCTGGGGGTGGCCTTTGTGCTCGGTTCATCGGTGTCCTATGCCTTTTACCAGGCGGGCAGTGAGCCGGTGATCCGGCGGATCGGCGCCGCCCGCTTTACCGCACTGGCCATGCTGGTGTCGACCTTGGCGACCTTGTTGCATTTTTTTGTGACGCAACCAACCAGCGCACTGATACAGCCCTTGCCCGTCTATGTCTATGGCGCGGCCATGGCGCTGTTTTCCACGGTGCTGCCGGTGTTCATGAATTCAGCGGCGATCCGTCGCATCGGCTCGGCCCAATCGGTGCTGATCGGCACCCTGGGTCCGGTACTGACCATCTTTTTCGGCTGGTGGCTGCTCGACGAGCCGCTGTCGCTGGCGCAGATGGCGGGGGCAGCTCTGGTGCTTGCGGGGGTGTTGCTGGTCAGCCGACGTTGATCGGCGACATGGAAAAATGATTAAAACGACCCACATCCCCCGTAGAATATGCGCAGACAGCTACCAAAACAATAGCAACTCTGATGCAACTCGACATCTTTGAAGACAGCCGCGACGTCATGTTGCGCAACGATGTGCTGGCCGCGCTCGGCGCCCACCGGGCGGTGGCGGCGCGCACCGCGTGGGAGACGCTGCGCCAGGAGTATGCGCAGGATGCACTCCTGCCCAGCATGTTCACGCTTTTGCAGGCGCTTGAAACGCGCGTGCCGCAAGCCACGGCCAAGCCGGTGTTGGAAGACCACGACAGCCTGCGTCGGGCGCGACTTGCCTTGCAAGACAGCATCCAACCCGCTGCACAGCAATTGTTCAGCGCAAAGGCTGCGCCAGCGTGGCTGCGTCCGTTTTGGCAAGACTTGGTGCAAGGTGCTGCGCGCTTGCCGTTTCGCCCCGATTGCGAGGAGGACCACGCAGCACCCCTGCTCTTGCACCTGGAAGACTGGCAGGGTGCAGTGGAGGCCATCGCGCGCATTGCCTCATGGCGACGCATTCCGGCGCCCTTGGCCTGGATGACCCTGGCCAAACTGCGTCTGCTGGGTCTGCAGTCCAGCTGGGGCCTGCTGGCCGAACTGGCATGGCTTTCTCCCAAGCGCCTGGACGCGCTGCTGCAGCGCGCGCCCGACCCGCTATTGCAACGGCTCAAGGACCAGTTTGATGCCGGGTTCGATGCCGCCTTGGGGGCCGACGGTGCCATGCCAGACCCAACAGCCGATCTGGCATGGTTTCCGGCCTGGGTGCTCTGCGCACGGCCAGACTGGGTGGGCCATCTGGCGCTGGCGCAGCCGGGTCAGCACAGTGCGCCAGAACAGGCCATGCGCCTGATGGCCGAGCTCCTGGGGTTGGAGCGCCAAGGCCGCCACCATGATGTTGTGGCCCATCGCAAGCACCTGCGCGCCCTGCATCCTGGGCTGTACGCGGCTTATATGAAGACGCGCTAGGGCGTCCGCGAATACCTCAGCCGCCACAGAACTGGATCTGTGCAGCCGCTGCGATTGAAGCGGTTTTCCTTGCCCGGCGCACACCAGCGTGTCGGATTTATACAAGACTCCGGCGCGCGGCTACCCTATCCTTGCAGCCCCTGACGCCTGTCACCCCATTCAGCCTCAACAAGGAAACCACCATGTCCCCCAGCGCACCATCCGCCCGCGTCACCCAACTGCTGGAAGACATCCGCCATCTCGATGAAGGCCGATTCGAACTGGTGCAAGCACTCAGAAAACTGATCCTCGGATTGGATGTCCGCGTGTCGGAGGAAGTGAAGTACGGCGGCCTGTTATTTGGCGCAACTGCGCCCTTTTGTGGCGTGTTCGCCTACGCCCAGCACGCCTCCCTGGAGTTCGGTGCGGGCGCGTCCCTGCCCGACCCGCACCAGGTGCTGGAGGGTTCGGGCAAGTTGCGCCGCCACATCAAACTGGCGTCGCTCCAGGACATTTCCGCCAAACACGTCCGCGAATACCTGGTCCTGGCACTGCAGGCCAGCGCCACACCATAAGGGCTCGTTACGGATAGCCCGAGGCAGCCGCCACCGCCAGCACCCCGGACGAGGCCAGCACGGCGCTGGGTGTGCGCCCCAGCCAGCGCTGGAACTCGCGCGTCATATGGGCTTGATCGGAAAAGCCGTGATCAGCGGCGCAGGCCGCCAAAGACGGGGCCAGGGGCAGCCCGACGGTGGCACGGCGAATGCGGGCCAGGCACTTCCAGTACGCGGGCTGGCGCCCCGTGGCGCCTTGCACCAGGCGCTGCAAAGTCCGCTCGGACACGCCCAACTGCCGCGCCGCCACAGCCACGGTGGCGCTGACCGACAGGCTGTGCAGCGCATCGACCACGCGGGGGTCCAGGCGCACGCAGGCATCCAGCAAAGGCAAGGCGTCTTGCGCTTCATGCAGCGGGCGGGCCTGCACAGCGCGCAAAAGCCCGGCCTCATCCAACTGCGCGCCGGGCTGCAAGCGAAAGCCCCAGAAATGCTCCCCTACCGTACCCGCCACGTCATAAGCCGTATCGGCCAATGCGGTCAGCAACCATTGGGGGCGCTGACCCGGCGCTGCATGCAAGATCAGATCACGGCAGCCATCGGGCAGCACGACCGTGCTGTCGGTGTTGGTGGACGTGTGGCGCCACGCTTGCAAAACGGATGGGGGTAAAGACATAGGAGCCAGTGGGCCCAACTCATTTGTCAGCGTCTTCGACCGGCCGCCGCGCGACAGAGTCGAGCAACTGCTGGGCTTGGCGGTTGCCTACGGCGGCTTCCGCCAATAAAAAACCACCGACATCGCCGATGCTGATGATGGCGTCGGCACCCGCCGCTTCCAGATAAAGCCGCTGGCTGGGGTCCAGCAATTCCGCGACGATACGGGCGCCGGGGTTGGCCTTTCTGGCCATCAGGCAGTTGACGGTGGTCAGCGCATCGGCATGCTGGCGTTCGTTGTAGTTGGCCAGCAGCACAACCAAAGCAGCGCTCGACAAAGAGGCGCGTGCCAACGACTCGCCACGGATCGGATGACCCGCGCGCGTAAAAAGCACAAACGGGTCATCGACCGGTTTCTGTTCAAGATCGGCCATCACCAGAATCGGCGTCGAATGGTGTTGTGCTTCATGGCGTAGTGTCGTGATGATCTGACCGCCCTTGAGGTTCCATCCCACCAACACAATGTGCTTCTGAAGTGTGTGCATTTTGAGCCCCATTTCCTCTTTCAATTTACGTTCGATCAGCACCGCTGCCGCCAGGGCACACAGCAAGGCGGTCAGCAGTTTGGACAAGATGACCACCACGCTCATCACCATGCGCCCGCCGGTGGTCAGCGGCACCACGGCGGTGTCACCCGAGGTCATCATGGACACCAGCAAAAAATAAATGGATTCGATCGGGCCGTGGATGCGCGGATTGATGCCCACTTCCAGAAAATAAACCAGCAAGGCGCATCCGACCCACACCGCAGCAAAAATCACCGTGAGCTCGACGATGAACCGGTAGCGGGCCACGGCCATGAGCCGAATGAAGATCGACGATATCAAACCACGGCTTGGCGCCATACCTGCACTCTCCTGCGTCAAGGACTACCCAACAGGCAGTACACGCCCACACTATAGCCCTGCCAATCCGCTTGTGCACCGGCGCTTCACCGGTATAAACCCTACTGGCTGGCGTTGCCAAATTTCAGGTCGCTGGCCTGGGTGCCCCCCACAATGGCGCGCCACAGCAACAGGAATTGAACGATGAAGCTTCTGGCCACACACGCCAGGTCCGGTTTCTTGGCTGCGCGCCAGCCATCCGCTTGAACGAATAAGGTTAGATCGTGATCGCGAAGCGAGCCACGATCTGAACCGGTTGTTGGACAAGCCCGGCTCCGAAGTGACATTGCTCTGAAAATATCTCCAACTGTCCCACCGGCTACGACGGACCCCAGCACTGCAAAGACCGTGTGCGGCGATGACCCCAACCCCCATTGCAAGGGCTGATTGCCAAACTGGGCTCAGTTGCGCCGACCCGGCAAGCTGTTTTGCACTGTTTTCGAACGAACGATGCCGCCACACCCACTGGGCGTGCTTGCGCGCAGGTGTTCTCGCTGAATTTGTACAAAATCGATGGCGAGAAAATAGCAGCGGTGGTCGACCAGGAGTGGATACACGCCAGCGGTGATCTTGCCTCTGAGATGCTGGCGAATGGTGTAGTCGGTGACGGGCGCATAGAGGTTATGACTGCACTCGCTGCATTTGATGGTTGGCAATTTGCAAATACCGGGTTGCCATTTGTTGGTGCAGTGGGGTGAATACCCAGACTTCCCCGTCGTTGTGCTTGTCCAGCGAACTGGATAGATATCCTCCCGCCCGCGAAAGAGTCGTCGGAAGAGAATGACCTTCGCATGGGGTGACAACGCGTTGGCATTGGGTTGGGGCACCGAATCGCCAATGTCGGGACTTGATGGTTGCGGTGCCGTGATGCCGTGCTGTGCAAGCAGGGCCTTTAGCGCGTCATTCTCGGCACGTAGCTGGATGAGTTCGGCTTCGGTCTCCTGAACACTGGCGGTCATTGAGCATTCCTTTATTCGACTTTACCTCCCAGGCTTGAGCACTTGAAAAGTGTCAGAAATAACATCACACTTCTTGCAGTCAGGAGATATCGCTATGCAGACCCTCGCCAAACAAGTCTTGAAACACGCCACCGGCGCGCCGGAGGGCACGCCTTTGGTCGCCAAAGAACTGTTGCATTTGGGAAGTCGCGCCGCAGTGGATCAAGTGTTGTCCCGTCTGGTGCAGCGCGGTGCTCTGTTGCGTGCCGGGCGCGGCATCTATGTCTTGCCCGTCGAGAGCCGCTTCGGCACCCGTGCGCCGTCGGCCGTCAAGATGGTCGAAGGCTTGGCAAACCAGCGTGGGGAAACCATCGTGGCGCACGGTGCCGCCGCCGCCAACGCGCTAGGCCTGACCACACAGGTCCCAATGCGAGCGGTCTATCTCACCTCCGGCCCCAGCCGCCAATTGAAATTGGGCGCTCAGATGGTCGAGTTCCGACACGCACCAATCTGGCAACTGATCTTTCCGGGGCGGGCTGCGGGAGAAGTGGTGCGGGCACTGGCTTGGCTAGGCCCGGAAAAAGCCGGTGCAGCGATCAAAAAACTGCGCACCAAATTGCCAGCATCCGAACTGAAAGAAGTCGCGTCAGCGCGGTCACGCCTGCCGACCTGGATGGCCCAAGAGATCAGCACCCTGGTCGCCGCCGGGCCGCCCCAAGGCGAAACAGCCCCCTTGGGGGGCAGCGACCCGCGAAGCGGCGGAGCGTGGGGGCAACGTTTCACCGCCGGGCCGCCCCAAGGCGAAACAGCCCCCTTGGGGGGCAGCGCAGTACGCGCAGCGACAAGCGTGGGGGCAGCCTGACCCATGGTTGATTTCTTCAAGCTCTCCACCGCCGAACGGCTGGAGGCGCTTGATTTGGCGGCCAACACATCGGGCCTGCTGCCCCATCTGCTGGAAAAAGACATCTGGGTGGTCTGGTCATTGCGGCACCTCTTTGTCGGCCCTTACGCTGACCACTTGGTATTCAAGGGCGGCACATCCTTATCGAAGGCCTATGGCGTCATCCGGCGCGGCCGCCTACTTGCCGGGGGTGGATTTTCCCAGCGCGACGTCACAGGTGATGCGCGCAGAGCGCACCTTCTGGGAGAAGGCTACGGCGATTCATGTTTTTTGCGCGCAGGGCGAGTTTCGCGGTGGCGACCGCTTCGCGCGCCACTGGCACGACCAACGAGGCTGGATGCTGGTGGCTTCACTGACGCCGCCATCGCGGACAAAGCCCTCGCCCGCGCCGTCGCTGACCACAAGAGCGCGTTCTTTGCAGAAAAGAACGCGCATGGCAAGACCATCGACTATTACGCAGCGGTCGCAGGTGGACTCCAGCTTGTACCTGACGACGGCGCGTTGGCCAAATTGGCTACCGACTACCAACACATGGTCGATGACGGCTTGTTCCTCGATGACGCCGAGCCATTCGAAGCTTTGATGGAGCGATGTCAGGCGATCCAGCAGAAGGCCAATGCAAAGCAACCACCATAACCAAATTCAATTTCGGGGCATGGCGCCATCAGATGCACTTGAGGCCAGGGCGCGTGAACACGCGCACAAACTGGAGTCCTTCGCCTCCGATTTGATGGCCTGCCATATCGTGATCGAACTTGAGCAAAAGCACCAGCACCAGGGTCGCCCCTACAGCGTGCGCATCGACCTCACGGTGCCTGGCCACGAACTCGTGGTAAACCGGGTTCGGAATGAAGATGCCCACATCGCCCTGCGCGATGCGTTTGATGACAAACCCATGGACGGTTTGAATGCGCCCCTGTTCAGCGGCGCGGCGCAATTGGTCCAGCGTTTCAATGCCCAGTTCCTGGTGCAGGGCCCGCACGCGCTTCGGCCCCAGGCCGGGAAGCCTCAGCAACTCCGCCAGCGCCGGGGCAACTTCCTGGCGCAGGCGCTCCAATTGGGCGCAGGTCCCGGTGTCCACCACCTCGGTGATCATTGCAGCCAGTTTCGGGCCGATTCCGGGCAGTGCGTCCAGGTTTTCATGCCGGGCGACCATCTCCTTCACGCTGTGTCCCATCTCACCGAGCGTGCGCACAGCGTTGCGGTAGGCACGCACGCGAAAAGGGTTGGCGTCTTCCATCTCCAGCAGGTCGGCGATTTCGGAGAATACAGCGGCAATATCCGTGTTGACGAGGGGCATACGGTTCGCTCCTAAAGACTGCGGGTTTTACTGTCATACGTGGTAGCTCCCGGCTTGCACCTTGCCGCGAAAGACCCAATAGGCCCAGCCGGTGTAACCCAGAATCAGCGGCAGGATGAGGCCGGTTCCGATCAGCATAAAAATCTGGCTGCTGCGGTCGGTGGCGGCGTCCCAGATAGTGATCGCACCTGGGATGACATACGGAAAAACACTGATTCCCAAGCCGAAGAAACACAGCAGAAAGATGAGCAAGGTGAGTAAAAAAGGCGCCAGTTCATGGCCGCCCTTCAGGCTGCGCACAAAAGCCAGGCTGGCCATGGCCACCAGAAGTGGCACGGGCGCCACCCACAGAATGTTGGGGTAGGTCAGCCAGCGGTTGAAATATGCGCCTTCGAGAAAAGGGGTCATGGCACTGACGGTGACGATGGCGACCAGCGTGGCGCCACCGAACCGCCATGCATGGCGAGCTGCTTGCCGCTGCAGATCGCCCTCCGTCTTCAGGATGAGCCAGGTGGCCCCCAACAGGGCATAGGCCACCACGAGCCCCAGACCGGTGACGAGCGAAAAAGGGGTCAACCAGTCCCACCAGCCGCCCGCGTAGGCGCGCCCGCTCACCTGGATGCCTTCCAGCAGTGCGCCCAGCACAATGCCCTGCGACAGTGCCGCCAGGAGAGATCCGCCGGTAAAAGCGGCATCCCAAAAGGGGCGGTGGGCCGGGTCACGCCAGCGGAACTCGAAGGCCACGCCCCGAAAAATCAGCGCCAGCAGCATGGTGATGATCGGTGCATAGAGTGCTGACAGGATGACCCCGTAGGCCAGTGGAAACGCGGCGAGCAGGCCACCGCCGCCCAGCACCAGCCAAGTCTCATTGCCATCCCATACCGGGGCGATGCTGTTCATCGCCGTGTCGCGGTCTGGCCCCACCTTGAAGCTGGGAAAGAGAATACCGATGCCCAGATCAAACCCGTCCATCACCACATAAACGAAGACGGCAAAGACGATGATGAAAGCCCAGATGAGGGTGAGGTCGGAATACATGCGGCCTCCCGTCTAGGGGGATGGAGTGCGGTCAGGCTGGATGGCCTGCGCCGGGGTGATACCGGCAGTGCGCACGGGGATATGCGGCGGTGCCAACTCATGCACTGCGGGTGGCTTGGCCATCAGCTTCAGGATATAGACCACCCCGGCACCGAAGACAGCAAAATAAACCACCACAAAAGCCGCCAGCGAAGCCGCCACGGCGGGTGCGGCCAGCAGCGGCGAGGCCGACTCCGCAGTGCGCATGAGTCCGGTGATCGTCCAAGGCTGGCGCCCCACTTCGGTGGTGACCCAGCCCGCCAGCACGGCAATCAGCCCGGAGGGCGCCATCACCAGGGCGAAACGAAGCAATGCAGACGATGTGTAGAGCGTGCCGCGCGCTCGGGCAACCAGGCTGAACAGGCCCAGCCCCGCCATCAGAAAGCCCAGACCCACCATGACGCGGAAGGACCAGAAAACGATACCCACGGGCGGCTGGTCTGCTTGGGGCACCGTGTCGAGCCCGGCCAGCGGAGCGTTCAGGTCATGCTTCAAGATCAGCGAAGACACTTGGGGTATCTGGAGGGCATAGTCCATCCGTTTTTCTGCGCTGTTGGGGATGCCGAACAAAATGAGCGGCGCCCCGTTGGGGTGACTCTGGTAATGGCCTTCCATGGCCATGATCTTCACCGGCTGGTGCACCAGCGTGTTCAGTCCGTGCAGGTCGCCGAGCACAATTTGCAGGGGGGCCACGAACATCGCCATCCACATCGCCATGGAGAACATGGTGCGCGAGCGCAGGTTGTCCTGGTCCCTCAGCAGGTGCCAGGCCCCCACACCCCCGACCAGGAGGGCGGTCGTCAGATAGGCTGCCGAAACGGTGTGCGCCAGGCGGTAGGGAAAGCTGGGGGTGAAGATGATGGCCAGCCAGCTTCCCCGCGGGACAAACTGGCCGGCGGCGTTCAAGGCATAGCCTGCAGGTGTGTGCATCCAGCTGTTGACCGACAGGATCCAGAAGGCCGAGATCACCGTACCCACCGCCACCATCAGCGTGGCGGTGAAGTGCAGGCCCCGGCCGACCCGCTCCATGCCGAACAGCACGACACCCAGGAAACCGGCCTCCAGAAAGAAGGCGGTGAGTACCTCATAGGCCATCAGCGGACCGATGATTGGCCCGGCCCGGTCAGAAAACACCGCCCAGTTGGTGCCGAACTGGTACGACATCACGATGCCGGAGACCACGCCCATGCCAAAGACCAGGGCAAATATCTTGGCCCAATAACGAAAAAGGTCCAGGTACTGCGCCTGCCCCGTCTTCAGCCAGAGCCCCTCCAGTACCGCCAGATAGCTCGCCAGCCCGATGGTGATTGCGGGGAACAGAAAATGAAAGCTCACCGTGAAGGCGAACTGGACACGCGCAAGAAGGAGAGCATCAAATGGCCCATGCATTGTTTCCTTCCTTTCTGGAGTGCCCTCCCCATCTTGCCTCCTTTTCATCCAGTGACGAAAGCCAAGGCAAATGCACTGCCTATTGCAAACCAGGCGTCAATGCCTGACGTTGTCGTTTGTCAAGCAAAAGATGCGTCACCCATATCCATACCCTTGTTGTCAAAGATTTACCTGCCACCCGCAGCAATCTCCCAGTAGCCATCGGGGCGCTGTGTTTTGCGCTCCAGAATCGATGCGGGGATGTCAATTTTGAGTTCAGCCGCACGCTTCGGATCGATCAGCACGGTCGGGGTTTCCTGCCGCAAAACGGGCAGCACATCAGCCTTCTTGTGGAGCCGGAGAATTTTGACGGCCTGCGTACCAGCCAGGCTGCCCACCAGGCCAAAGTCAGCCCCAACGTACAGCAACGCGCCAGGGACCGGCACCAAAGCGAATGCCGTGACAGGGATTTTTCGCTCCATGGCAAAGTCGCTCAAATCGTTGGTGGGCTCGTATTTGCGCATGCCATAGTAGGTGTCCAAGGGAACACCAAACATCTGCACGCCTTTGCCCTCGTTGTACATCTCTTTCAGCGGGGCAACAATGCTGTCTTGCTTGTTCACCTGCCTGGACGTCACCGCAATACCGAATTTCTCCCCATTGGCGCGTACAGCCTCGACATGGGAGATGCCGTTTTCATCGTCGGTGTGCACCATTCCGATACGGCTCACCGCAGGAAATATGTCGCGGACCATTTTCATGGAGTCGGCCATCTCGACGTGCAAGGTGGCGCCGGTCATGCCCGCGCCGCCATCGGTGAGCGAGGTAGCCCCCGCGTCCATCGGATTCGCCACCGCAGTAAACACCGCGGGAATACCCGCCAGCTCAAAGGCGCTGCGCGCATATTTGGTTGCGGGGGTGCCGATGGTCAAAGCAAGATCGGGGCGGCTGGCGGCTATGCGCTGGGCTTCGTCCTTGATGCGGCGCAACAGTGCCAAACGGTCCCAGAACCCGCCGTTGGCCAAATCGAAATCAATCTTGACCCGATGGACCACCAGGTTATCACCCTGCACGAAGCCGGCATCCTGCAGCGTCTTGAGGAAACCATTCAGGGACTCTTGGTACTGCGCGATATCGGTCACCTGAAGGACTTCGATTTTGTAGGTGCGGGGCGCATCCATCAACTTTGGCGACAGCGGTTCCATTGCCCCGCTGGGCGCTGAAACAGCAAACAATACCGACGCCACTAGACCTACAACCAATTTCATTATTTCCCCTTTGTATTTACACGATCAATTTCAGAGTCAGTGTCTTCTGTCTAGCGTAATTCGTCACCAGCCGTGCAGGCCAAACTATTGGTTTAACGTGCCAAAAATGGGCCGTATCAGCCAAGGGCTATCCCTTTGTTAGCGGCTGTGTAAATGCGCGTAAATCTGGCGGAGTTTGAAACTGGTGACGCACGAAAGCAAAGGGGCCGATCGGCCCCTTTCTGTTTTTCCCAATAATGAACGACTCAATTCAAAGCGACTG
>Ga0209343_10000762_pt1 | contig 44548 bp, 43 predicted proteins | sample RifCSPlowO2_02_FD_184026 | JGI IMG/M metagenome (GOLD analysis project Ga0209343, IMG submission 184026) | Groundwater microbial communities from Rifle, Colorado - Rifle CSP2_plank lowO2_0.2 (SPAdes) (version 2) | ecosystem: Environmental > Aquatic > Deep subsurface > Groundwater | place...
GAACGAGTTCTACAGCTTTTGCCCTGACTTGAGGTAAATATGGATTGTTTGAATATGGCATATACTCCATATTCTGATATTTACTCTTTTGTTGCAAAGGTATTGAACCATTACGAAATAGTTGACTTATTTATATATTAGTGCTATAATATTTCTACAAAATAGAACTGCAGAAAATATTCAAATCCCGTTCACCTCATGGTTGGCGCTCGGGCAGAAAGAAGGAGGAAACCATGAACAGGCAAGATCAAAAGATTCTTGAAAGGGGCGGGTGCCCCACGATCGCAAAATTTTACGACAGACCCATTGAGGGATGTCATTTTAAAGGGGAAGAACCGCCGACATGTTCCGTGTGCGGCATTGAGGCAGTGCCGCTGGGGGAATTTGCGGGGGCCTACTGGGGGCACCCGCAAAAAATGTGGATCAAAACTGCGGAGGCACTCTTTGAGCTTACAGGGACGAGGCAGTTCCCAGATCAGCTCATGGAGGGAGGCTGGTCCCATAAGGACCTGGTCGCCATGACTTCCTGAGCACTTTTAGGGCTTTGACCGATGTGCCCGAGCGCAAGCTCAAACGGTTAGGCGACATCTCTATGATGGAGCCTTTTTTCTTTGGAGCAAAATACCACAATTATTTCTTTCAGAAGAAAACGGGATTACGTACAACGTTTGCGCGTATGCGCAGTCCCCGAACCGCTTTTTGTTACAATCTGCGCGGAGCGCTTAACAAAAAGCGAGTGAGGGGATTGCGAATAAAGTAATCAGCTTTATTATGTTGTAAAGTTTTACTGAAAGGAAGAGTCTTTTTTCTTGGAAAAGCCCCGCATACGCGCTGTTGTATGAAGTTTAGAAAATATTATCTTTGCCAATCCAACCAATAATAGTACGATAGCGGTGGTTATTAATAGGCCTCCACTCGTGAGCGCTGCAGAAAAGAAGGGTTCGCCGAAATATGGATTGAAATTGTTTTTCATGTAAGCCGCCATCAAAGTTATGTTTAGCGCAACAGTGGTTGAAATTGTTCCTATCAACATTGAGCCAATAGACCAATCGATGAATATGTTTGAAGGAAGCTTCTTGAACCCATATAGCGTGTATAATGTTCCTATCATCAGCGGGATTCCAATCCAAAGAAGTAAATTCCATATAAAATAATTGAAATTTGGATCATCTTTGGCGAGCCCTTCGTCTATCGTAACTAGCACCCCGGGAAGCACAAAAGAAACGGCCGCCGCTATCGTTAGTATGGCTGTGATGATGGAGAGTGATTTTTTCATAGTTATTTTCTAAATTTCATACAACGTTCGCGCGTAGCCGATGTTTGGCAGGTTTATAATATCGCGAAGCGGTAAACCTGCCAAATATGGGTGAGGCACTTTTGGCTGTGCTGAAAGCCAGCCATAAAAAGTGCCGAACCGGCTACGCGCTGTTATGTGCTGTTGCGGCTTTGCGTCATTTTAATAGTTTGATCATATCAATCACTCTATCTTGATAATTGAGTTTCCTATAAAAATTGTGGGCTGCTTTATTTGGTTCAAAGACTTCGACACGGATAACGTCACACTTCTTTTTCCGCATATAATTTTCCATTTTGCTCATAAGTTGTTTTCCGATGCCGAGACTACGATATTTGCTTGAAACAAATAACTCTACAATCCTTCCAGCTCGTGTGGGTACACACTCTAGTAAATTTTTATCTGATTGTTTTTCTATGATGCCAACAATGCAGCCCACAATTTTTTTGTCATCGTATACCAGAAAAATGACGCCATCGTATTTTGCCACTTTCTCAAGGATGTTATTTGCATACTGCGGACTGTACTTTGGCGCCCTAAGAAGCCTTTTGAGTGGATCTATTTTTACTAAAAAATCCTGCAGCTGAACCATGCAACGGTCAATATTTTTGAAGTCATTTTTCTGGTATCTCTTTAATTTGATTTTCATAGATTATTGCAAGTATAGCAAAGCCGCAATGGCACATAACTAGTGCTTATACGCATAAAATTGCGGAATGTGGGCGAAAGGGGTATGATATCTGTATTGATGGGTAATCCTCTCGATTGCTACCTTTGTGGATGAACCCATTTTTATTATGCCAAGTTTATTAGAAATGCTCAAACGCGAAATTGCGTATTCTAGGCACAAGTATCATTTTAAAGGGTTGTCGCCGAATGCGCTTTCGCCTGTGAAAAATAAAAATTTTCGGCGAAAAAATTGAAGAGTAGGAGGTTGAGCGGACTGGCTTTGAAATTTTTGCAGCCAAAATTTTCATTTTGCAACAGAAATGGAATGGGGCTTGTGGCGTAATAATCTTTCTACTGCAATTTAAAATTTCGCGACACAACATTATTGCACGCAACACTATTGCACAGCAAGTCTAGATCGTACCTGCATCCATAGCTTCGTTGGCGAGCCTATCAGCATGCTTATTCTGCTCTCTCCGAACATGCTGAAATACTACCGAACGGAATGAATGCGCGAGATTCCATACTTGCGTAAAAAGTTTTGCAAGGTCTTTATCTCGCACCTTAAATCTACGATTCAATTGCTCGATAATAAGACGACTGTCACTCAGGAGCCTCACGCGTTCAGCTTGTAATTCTTGAGCGATGTGCAATGCCTGAATCACCGCAGTGTATTCTGCCTTATTATTCGTAGTGAATCCCAAAAATGCTTTGTGTTCTTTGATGACATGCCCTTCTGCGTCATATATAACAACACCGATTCCACCTGGACCTGGATTTCCTCTTGCCCCGCCATCAGTATAAATAGTCACAGACGCTCTTCGAGAACCGCTCCTGAGCCCGGATTCTTTCTTTATACTCATAACTGAATATCTATAATTTTTATCTGCAGATCTCGTCTCCCATTCCAAATATTTTCTTCGATGCGAAAAGCAATATTGATTGTTTGGCTATAAGAAAGTTTGTGCATAAAAGGTCCAAATCCAAAAGCGATCGCGTTTTTCGTCACGCCGTTCTGTTCGACAATAAGTTTCAAATGTTTCTGATCTTTTCCCACGGGATATGCTTGTCTCACGCGCACATGATGTGCTGCAAAAACTGGTTCTGGATTCGCTTGTCCAAAAGGTGCAAGTTGTTCGAGCAATGTCCATAATTCCGACGTAATATCGTTCATGGCTATCATATGCTCGATAGGAATAATGTGTGCAGCATCCGCGGTGTCGAGTTTTTTTGCAAAAATTTTTTCAATGCACATTTTCCATACCTCGAGATCGACTTCTTGTTTTAAAGTAAACCCGCATGCCGCGGCGTGTCCACCGTATTTTTTATAAAATCCTTCGCTTTCTTGCAGCACTTTTACGATATTGACTGTTGGAACGCTTCTTCCGGATGCAACGATATTACCTTGCGCTTTTCCCAAGATAAAAACTGGGCGATTATATTTTTGTGCTACTTTGCCAGCGACAAGACCTACAACCCCCAAAGGCCAATCTTTCCCAAATGCGAAGAGCACTTTTTGTTGATCACTCACTTGCCCAAGTTGCTCCTCGACTTCTTTCGTGATCAGATTTGTAATAAGTTTTCGGTCCTCATTGACTTGTTCGAGTTTATGGGCAATTTCGTATGCTTCGTTTGGATCTTCGGTCGTAAGCATTTGATACGCATGCCATGCGTGTTCGAGTCTGCCGGCAGCATTCAGACGCGGCCCTATCACAAAACCGATATGAGTTGCGTTCATTGTTTCTTTTGGCATGCGTGTTAATTCTGCGAGCGCCCGGAGACCCGGACGACGTAATGTTCGCAATACTTTCAATCCTTCTTTCACAAAGATACGATTTTCATCCAAAAGCGGCATCATATCCGTCACGGTGCTAATGGCAACAAGATCCAGGAGATCGCGGTATGCGTCTTTACGCGGTGTTTTCCCGACCCCTTGCATCTGTGCAGCTCTCGCATAGAGTGCGCTCACAAATTTAAAAGCCACACCAACACCCGCGAGTCCTTTGAACGGATATGTTTCGCGCTTCATATTGGGATTAATGAGTGCGCACGCATCGCTAGGAAGCTGAAGCGGCTCTTCGTGATGATCGGTTACAATCACATCCATACCCAATCGTTTCGCAAGCGCAATTTCTTCACGATTACTGATGCCGCAATCCGCAGTAATGATGAGTTTCGCTCCTTGTTGTGCGAGCGTATGTATCGTATCTGTATTAACGCCGTAACCTTCTTTTTCACGATGCGGTATGTAGGCGCTCACATTACTTCCAAGTGTTTTCAATCCTTCAAACAGTACTGCCGCACCGCATACGCCGTCTGCATCATAATCTCCATGCGCTATAATTTTTTCTTGATTTCGAATCCCCTGTTGAACTCGCAACACCGCTTTCTCCATATCATGAAATAAAAAAGGTTCGTGCACATGTGTTTCGTATTGTGACGACATAAACGCTTCCGCTTGCTGCTTTTCGCGAATACCGCGATTAAACAACAATTGTGCGAGCACCGGATGTATATCGTGAAACTGTGTTTGTAAGAGATCTTCTGAAATTTTTTCTTTGTAAACCCAACGTGTTAACATGGAATTAGAGAACAGTAATGACTTCGAGAGGATAGAGTTTTCCGCGCCGAAAATCTTTTATCACCTGACGAAACTGCGGTGCGCTCCAACTTTCTTCAGGCATAGCAACAATTTCTCGAAACGTAAAAAGTTTCGCGTCCAAAATTTCATCAGTCTGGGGTTTCGTTTCTCCGCGAATATTCGCTGCTTGAAAAATATAACATGCTTCTCCAGTTTTATAATTTTTTGAATACCAATTGTAGACTCCAATCAAACCGCGGAGCTCAATATCCAAATGAGTTTCTTCCTTTACTTCGCGTTTCGTTGCTTCGAAAATATTTTCACCGTGCTCAATAAGACCCCCAGGGATGCTCCATCTCCCGTAGACTTTTTTTTCTGCCTCTTGCACCAGTACAATACCGTCGTTCAGAGCAATCAGTGCGCAACAGACTACGCGGAATCGTTTTTTTGAAGATGTAATACTCGCAAGGTCAAACATGGTGATATTCTTTGAGATAGACTCTTACTTTGCGCACCAGTTTTTGTTGATTCGGGTATTTGAGATAGCGCATCACTTCTTGAAAATCACACCAGCAATGTTCTGAACTTTCTTTCTGATCGAGTGTAACATCCATCGTCTGTGCTCGTACGAGGTAGTAGGTAATTTCCCGATGTACTATGATTTGTTCGTTGAGTTGGAAATCGAAATAAATTGTTTCGCGAAAATTGGGAAGGATGGAAAACTTTGTAAGCCCGATCTCCTCTTTCAATTCTCTTGTGAGTGTGTCAATTTCGGTTTCCTGAGATTCAATTTTTCCTTTAGGAAAGACCCAATATCCCTGTTGAGCCTGATAGACAATGAGAATTTTATTGAGTTTTGGTGAAAGCACGATCGCGCCGGTACTTTGAGAAAGAATTTTCTTCATGGACCTACTTTAATCTCGCAACTCTTTCCACTATATCATACCCATATGATTCTTTATAGACACTCCTCTTCTTTTTATCTCCTTCCACAAGTTCGCAAATGATCTCGAAAATTTTTGCGTAGTCTCGGTACGATCTCTTTCCACTGCAACAGACCCTCCTGCGCCCCAACCCTTCGTATCTGCGCATCGGCATTCATTGTGCCAAGTTCAAGAGACAACCCTATATTTTCAGCATGCGGGCAATATATTTGTCCAGCGACAAATGATGCGTTAAAAGCATCACCGGCACCGGTTGTGTCATGCGGCTTTGTTGGCGTGGCCCTGCGAAAGAGAAAGTGCTTCCCATCAAAAGCATACGCTCCTCTACTCCCATCAGTGATCACAACTCTCTGTGGCCCTGTTGCTTTTATTTTTTCTGCGAGGTATTGACTTTGTTTAGTTTGTGTTTTGCCTTTTAAGTAATCAACAAGGCGTGGCGTGAAACTCGCTACAAAATCTTTCGCCTCCTCCATGTTCAGGGCAAAGACTGTCGTTCGCCAAAGAAAAGGCCGGAGTGTTTGCAGACCTTCTCGTATTTGCTTTTTCCCGGGATTCCAAGCAATGCGTTGCTTTTTCTTTTGAACGATTCGAAACAGTGTTCGGAGATTTGCAAGCCAATGATGTTTTGGTCCACCAAGGGACGTGAGATACCACCAGGGTGTATGGATCTGCGAAAGGACTGACGCATTCAATGTAAGAAGATCAATCGCTCCCGGATACGCAAACACAACATGTTCTTTGGTTTGTTCGGTAGCGATAATGAAACTCATACCGGTTTTTTCTTTTGGTGTGCGACTCACAGCGCTCGTATCGATATCTTCACGTTTGAGTTCATTCAGAATCGCTTTGCCGTGAACATCGTCACCAAGCGATGTTATGATTCCAACAACAAATCCAAGTTTTCGAAATATCACAGCAGTATTGCACGCTCCGCCACCCAACGTCATAAAGAGTGACGTAAAACTTAATTTGCTCCCATAGGGAAATGCGAGCAGTGCGTGTGCTTGCTCTTTCTTGAGAATTACACCGTCTTTTGTGAAGCACGTAAAATCGCGCATGGCTCCGCCAATAGTGACGACATCGAAATGTTTTTGTGTAGTCATAGATTTGTATATCATGTTATGAATGAGGGGGTGAGCATATATTTTTTCACATGTGATGTGATAGGAAAGTATAGCGCACGCAGAGGAAAGTGTGCTCCGTAGAAACTTTTTCAAATACAGCTTGTGCGTGTTTGGAGATCACAACATTTGAAAAAATATATGCTCACTCCCTCATGAGATATTTTAAAGTATGAAACCAGATGAGTATATATTTCTTTGAAACACGTTGTGATAAGAAACTATAACAAACACCGAAGAAAGTGCGCACCGAAGGAACTCTTCCAAATATAACTCGGCCATGTTTGGAAATCACAGTGTTTCAAAAAATATATACTCATCTGGTTTCATAAATTTTAAATTACTCTTTGAATTCACAATAGCGATGTCCCCGTCATATCTTTTGGTACTGGCAATTCCATAAACTGTAATATCGTCGGTGCTACATCGGCAAGTACTCCTTTGGGTAACACTTTCACAAGTTCTTCTTTCAGTGTATCACGCTGAAATCCTGATTGTTCTTGAAACTTCCTATGCACGAAAATGAAAGGCACGGGATTCGTCGTGTGTTCTTTGATAATTTCTCCCGTACGGACATTCAGCATCTCCTCTGCATTCCCATGATCTGCAGTAATAATCGTGGTACCATTCATCGCCATCATAGTCTGTGTAATTCGTTCGATACATGTATCCAAAATTTCGATCCCCTGAATCGTCGCTTCAAAATTTCCTGTATGTCCGAGCATATCAGCGTTTGCAAAATTCACTACGGTCAAAGCAAACTTGCCGCCCGAAACTTCGTGTACAACACGCTCAGTAATTTCGTGCGCCGACATGGCTGGTTTTTGATCATAACTTGGAATTTGTGGAGAGGGTATGAGTACACGACTTTCCCCAGGCATAGGCTCTTCTATGCCTCCGTTAAAAAAAAATGTGACGTGTGCGTACTTTTCTGTTTCAGCTATATGGAGTTGTTTCAGACCTTGATCTGCAATCACTCGACACATCGGATATTGAATTTTTTCCTGTCGAAAGGCTACTTCAACGGGAAGATCTTTTTCATATTCAGTCATGGTGACAAAAAAAATATTTTTTAATGTTCGTAACCTCTGCAGACGCTCAAATCCTGGCACGATAATTGCTTTCGTGAGTTGTCGTGCGCGGTCAGTGCGAAAGTTGAAAAAGATAATACCGTCTCCGTCATTCATCATCTGTATTCTTCCCTCTTTATCTGGAATCACACAAGGCACAAACTCCTCATCAAACACTTCGCGTTTGTATGATTCTTGCAGTGCTTCCAATGCGTCATTACTCTTTTTTGGTGCTTTCCCCTCGACAATAGCTTCATAGGCTTTTTGTATTCGATCCCAACGATTATCTCGATCCATGGCATAATATCGTCCAGACATGCTGACAATCCTTCCTACGCCTCTATCAACTATTTTTGCTTCGAGTTGCTCAATAAAATGAATACCGGCATTTGGGGCAGTATCGCGTCCATCAAGAATAGCGTGAATCGCGACGCGCTGGCATTGTCTGGCTTTTGCCAACTCCAAAAGCGCAGATAAATGTTCAATATGAGCGTGGACTCCTCCATTACTTACCAAACCAATGAGATGTAAGGTACTATTGTTTTTCTTCACATGTTCAATAACTTTTTGGAAAACTGGATTTTTAAAAAAACTGCCAGTGGAAATTGCACGATTAATCAGCGGAAGACTTTGAAAAATGACTCTACCGCCACCGATGTTGAGATGCCCTACCTCAGAATTTCCCATTTCTGCCCACGGCAATCCGACCATTTCACTCGCAGCGTGCAACGTCATCGTTGGATATGTTGTCATCAGATGATCCATGACTGGCGTACGTGCCGTTGTAATAGCATTGCCACGCGTTGGCGGAGCTATTCCCCACCCGTCAAGGATCATGAGAACTACTGGTGTGTGTTGTGCTTGCACAATATGTACAAAAACTTCGTTAATTCAGAAAGTGTTCCAAAACTCACTTTCGTTTTCTTGGGATGTTATCAAACGCCTCATCCCTAGCGTCGTATCTCCTGTTCGATTGCCAAAAGACGGTTATATTTTTCGACTCTTTCGCCACGTGATGGTCCTACTTTGAGGAATGCCGCATTTACTGCGCACGCGAGATCGACTATAAAAGTATCATTTGTCTCTCCGCCGCCTCGGTGCGATACAATTGTTTCGATACGGTGCTCGTGAGCGTATTGGATCGCTTCCATAGTTTGCGTGAGTGTACCAATCTGATTCGGTTTAATAATAACAGCATTAATCGCGTTTACATCGATTGCATATCGTAACAATTCCAGATTCGTAACCGTGAGATCGTCTCCAACGATCATTGTCTTATTCCCAAGCCGCATATTTAAAAGTGTCCAATAATTCCAATCAGTTTCCGCGAGTCCATCTTCAATATAAAAAAGTTTATAGCGCTCTACCCATGTTTGATATCGTTCAATCAGTTTCTGACTTGTGAAATATTTTTTTTCACGCTTGAGATAATATTTTTTCGCATTGTACCATTGTGAACTCGCCGAATCAATACCTATGCGCATATCTTTGTTAAATTTATAGCCTGCTTTTCGTATTGCCTCGATAATCAACTCGAAGGGTTTGGTATTTGACGTTATACCTGCTGGCGCATACGCCCCTTCGTTACCAACATTGGTACTGAGTTTATGTTTTTGCAAAATTGTTTTGAGATGAGCATACACCTCCAAACATATACGCACGGACTCATGAACCGACGTGTGATGCATCGGTGCAATTAAATATTCCTGAATGTCTGTGGAATTATCAGCATGTTCGCCGCCTTCGATCATCACCATCAGTGGCTTTGGCAGTTTATAATGCTTATCGCGAACATTGTAGGTTGTTCGTAAATATTTATAGAGCGGTATATCGAGCGCCAATGCAGCGGCTCGGGCTGTGGCGAGTGAAACGCTCAGTATCGTATTCCCGCCGAGTCTGCGTTTATTTGGCGTACGATCGAGACGCAACATGTGTTGATCAATCTCTTGCTGTTTGCGCACATCCATTCCCTTCAGTTCTGCTGAGAGGATTTCATTCACATGGTGCATGGCCTTTAACATTCCGGTTCCAAGATACCGTTTTTTATCGCGGTCGAGGAGTGTTGTTGCTTCACGTTTTCCGGTTGAAGCGCCGAAAGGGACAGAAACAGAAGCCGAACGTCTATCACCAAGTGTTACTGTTGTTTCGATAGTAGGCCGTGCAGCAGAACTTATAATTTCGCGCGCTTGGATACGATGGATTTTGTATTTTTTTGGGACCATGAGTAAAATTTTATTATCGCTTGCGCGCCTCTTTTATGGAGATTCTGCTCCTCGCGTTTTCTTCGAACTGCATGAAACGCACAAGTTCTTTTTTTATCTTACAAGATAGTGTAAAACTGGCAACTCTTTCCCTGATAGAAATTTCAGCATCGCGCCGCCGCCAGTAGAATTATGCGTGAATTTTCCGTTGAGATGAAACGCCGTGATCGCAGCCTCTGTATCCCCGCCACCTGTGACTGTTGTTGCATGTTGTGTTTGACTCGCAATGTATTGAGCGAGTCTTTTGGTACCTTGTTCAAATCCTTTAGTTTCAAAAGCTCCTACAGGACCGTTCCATAAAATTGTTTTCGCTTGACTGAGTATGTTTTGGTACGCGAAACGTGTCTTGGGGCCAATGTCCAGAAACATCCATGCATCAAGTGATGGCAATCTGTTTTTTACACCCTTTATTGTACCCTCTAAAGAAACTTGTTGAGTCTTCGCGCCTTCTTCACGTGCCTGTGCAGCAATAAAATCAACCGGTAGTTGTAAAGCGCTTCTATTTTGTAGTCCCACTAATGTGGTTTCTTTTGTTTCGGCACGTTGTAAAATCTCCTGCGCTGCTTTCAGAGGGTCCAATTTTTTCTTGTCGATCATCTCACTTTCCGCAAGCGAGGCGCCGATATCTTTTCCTTGCGCTTTTAAAAACGTATTCGCTAAAGCGCCGCCAATGAGAATCGCGTCACAAATTTCAACAAGTGCCTTCAGAACGCCTACTTTATCTGAAATTTTTACGCCTCCGAGGAGCGCTACAAACGGACGCTCAGGTTGTTGCAAAATCCGATCGAGCGTTGTCATTTCTTTTTCCATAAGAAAACCGGCGCACGCGGGCAGTATCTTTAATATCCCGGTTGTGGAAGCGTGCTTACGGTGCGCATGTGCGAATGCATCGAAAACAATACACTCGCCTGCTTTCGCAAGTTCCTCAGCAAATACTGGATCATCTGCTTCTTCTTCCGGATGAAAACGCGTATTTTCGAGCATCAGGAGTTCACCTGATTTCAGTTGCGTCAGAGCATGTTGCACTTCAGGACCAACACAGTCATTGACCTTCTTGACTGGTTTGTTGATAAGCTCCGAAAGTTTTTTTGCCACAGGATCAAGACGCATTTTTTCTACGACTTTTCCACCGGGTCGCTTAAGCCATGTGATGAGAACGATCGCACAGCGCTTTTCGAGAAGATGTTGAATCGTTGGAAGTGTCGCTCGAATGCGCGTATCATCGGGTATTTCCATCGTTCCGTTCTTTTCTTTTAAAGTAATATCATAAGCAACCCGCAGAATGACGCGTTTCTTTGTCAGATCAACATCTTTGAGAGTTTTGAGTTCCATGAAAAAATTTATCTGCTCGAGTAGTTACCCGACATTCTCATCTTTTTCGAGAATATAAAATCACGCACTCACAACTTTACACTTTTAGTATTATATCACATTTTCTTGAGTGACAATGGGATATCAAAAACATTCTTTGCACACAGAATTTCAGCATCTTCCATGATCTGTTCTTATAATGGGTCTGTCGCCGAATACGCTTTCGTCTGTGAAATCGTAGCATTTCGTGACAGAACCGCTGAATAAATTTTGAGGTTTATATGGAATATAAGCTGAAAAATTTTGAAGCGATTCTGGCTGAAATGCTACGATTGTAACAGAAATGGTATTCGGCGACAGACCCATAATACACAAGTTTTACAGAGCTTCTGAATGTAGCGGACTAAGAATAATACGAATATTGTCAAAAAATCCTTTTGAATCACAAGATTTACTATATTCTCGAGAGGGTTTTTCATTGCGCTATGAATTTGGCTTCTTTTCATGGCTTCGGGGTTGCGAGTTTTTTTCACTTCACCCCTCTCCTCTCTGGAACTGTTATCCGGATTAGTGCGCCGTCGCGACGGCTGTGGACAAAAATGGGGTTGACGACACGAATGTACATGCTACGATCAACACAGATAGGGCGTTTTCTCAAAAAAGAAATGCTCTTTTATATATTAAAGTGTAGTACTGCATCTGTGAAACTGACACGACATAACAAACATTGTAAACTTGCAGGAGACTATAATTGCAAGTTCCAAAGCACAAGGAGTAAAACGCATGAACTATTCGTTGAAACAATGGATTCTGATCAGCGTCACGACAATCTTTTTCGCACTACTCGTCCCTCGTGGAACGCGTGCTTCTACAACGTCCTTCCTTAATTTCGATTCTGCGATTTCTTTCTCTCAGCAACCGAACGTGCATATTGTGCTCGCAGTAGACGCTACTTTCGAAGAATACACACAAGTGTTCCGGAGCTACAACATCCCCGAAGATGAGTGGCCCGCACTCTATGAGAGGATACAGGCATGGCCAACGATATCCACCATGGAAGATGAACAAGTATTTCTTGAAACTCAAGCGGATTGCAAAACGAAATGGACGAGCTATGCGTTCTGCCAAAGAGTTTACGATACGAATGAAGGAGATTATGATTTTCGTCTCGTATACAGAACAAGTCGAGAAGGCTACAGTTATATCGCAGCGATCTACTTCTACGCTTTGACCCCGCAAGCAGCGGCTGCACTTGCTTGGTACAACTGGCATCCAACGAGTGGCTGGTGGCAAGACAGTAACAATTTCTACCCCTGGTATATTCTAGGCGACGAAGCCATGTACTACCTCTTTTGGAACAACTGCTATGCTGCAGGAACACAAATAGGTCTGAAAGTTACGATGTGTAGGTGAATCTTCTCGCGGGTATTTGTGAATGTTCTTTCGTAACAAAAATTCGTGGGAGTTTATAAACTATAAGCTCCCTTGCTTTTTATCTCAAATATAATGTTCATATGGAAAAAATGTGCGTCAGAAATTTCCAAACTATCATCCTTTACATTGCGCTATCAATAATCATAAGTATTCTACTACTGTTTTTTTTCTTTCAAATGAACAATTTTGGCTATTTAGTCCCTAGGCCTCTTTCATTTTTTTTCATTTTTCTCTGGTTATTTTTCTTGTTACCTTTGAGTATTATGGGTTTCGGGACTACTTTTATCCTTGCACTGAAACAAAATCAACCTGTTGCACAGAAGTCTCTCTTTTTCTTGGCTCTATGTTCCATATTTTTTATAGTGAATGTATCTCTCTTCTTACATAGTCGAAATGAAAGTATTTTGCTTGGACAGTTAGGAGATTTAATTGTCCAGAAACTACAATTATACAAAGAACAAAATGGATCTTATCCAGAGCAATTTTCTTTCGTATTGAATACCTTTACGTCTGCCCAGCAGAATGTCATAGAAGATCAATTTGATTATTCACTTATTCAATCAAATTCTCGAGAGGGTTTTTCATTGCGCTATGAATTTGGCTTCTTTTCATGGCTTCGGGGTTGCGAGTTTTTTTCACTTCACCCCTCTCCTCTCTGGAACTGTTATCCGGATTAGTGCGCCGTCGCGACGGCTGTGAACAAAAAAGCTCTTGACGCGCGTTGATGGGAATGCCAATTGTTATAAGAAGGAATGCGCTGTTGATACCTGCTGTGGTAATTGTGGCGACAAAAAGATTCCTTATTGGCAGCTCCAGTGCAAAGATAGTGGATGTCCTTGGTATATGTACGGCCAGAAATACGTTAAGGATGTCGTTATGCTCGTGCCAACAACATGGTGGACAGTTTGGTATTGGTGGGTGCCGGCAGCTACAAAGGCGAGTTGGTTCTGGATGTCCTGGAGTCCGACCAATACTGGAATGCCCTGCTGTGATCCGGGATGCCGTGGTTAATACGCGCAGATCTTTTACACTTCTTGCCATCTCGTTTCTGATTGGGATGAGATGGCAAGAAACCTGTTTTCACTTTTGATTATCCATGAATAGCGAGACTCAACAATATTCCAGCATTAAAAACTTTTATCATCGCGTGACTTCTTTTCGTTTTACAAATATATTTTTCTCTGTCGCATTTTTACTTTTTGACGCGCTTGCTGCCTTTGTGCTGATTATATTTTTTACCTGGCGTTTGAATGCCGATCCTTCCTCTCACAGTATTCCTCTCGTTACGGAAGCCCAAAAATCTTTGCAGTCTTTTCTTTTGCAGACGGATCCGAGCCCATGGGTGATATTTCTTTTTTTACTCACCCTTGCTGCTTATGCAGCGATTAGATTCAAGCGAAATATCGTACGGATCTTCTCCTCCCGTCGCACGTATCTTGCCTCTGTCATGGCTGGCATGTCGATTTTTCTTCTTTTCGTCCTTCCATTTGTTACCATACCGAATATATTTTATCCATACGTCTCGCTTCATACATCATCAGACAGCGTAAGACTGACGCATAATCTTCAGGAAACGGGTAACCCACTGCGCCGCATCGGCCGTTCTTTTCGTGGATTTGTCGGCCGTGGCTGTTCGTATGAGAACATTGTCTGGTCGCGGACGGGTGACGTTTTGTACTTCTCAAGCAATAAAAACTGTGGCAAGGGGTATTTCGTTTATGATGTTACGACGCATCTACTCTCACAGCAATCGTCTTTTTCTGAGAGCCGCTCTACCCAGTCCCCATCTGAAGAAGAACTTCGTTTTCCGGATTTTATCGGAGAAAATTATACGATCAAAAACTTCCCATCTTCCTCTGGTGAGTGGGTAGCTCTTCTAGTGTCGCACATGAATGTCAACCGATTGCAAGATATCATTCTCGTTCCCTCTGCAGATGTGAAAACTTTGGAATTCTTCCAGTGAGAGGAGGTGGTATTTAAGCGCCGTCGCGACGGCTGTGGATGAAAAAGGGATTGACGAGTTCTTGAGACGTGATACGCTGAAAGTATCCAATTTACGGAAAATTGGTAAGGGCGTCAGAACGACGCTCTTTGCGTTCCTTCACATCGTATAACAAGGCATACGGTCCTGCAAAAACTCTGTGCGAGCTTCAATGAATGACCCTCGCCAAGAACGCAGGAAAAAAGTGTCACACCCTTGGATTCACTGCCGTCCGGCGTGCATTCCTCAGTGTGTTCAAAGGAGGTCCTATGCGCGAAAGTCTTTCTCACGCGATACTGTGCATGTTTCTCTTTGTAGAAATCATTATCTTCGTCTTCTGCATCTTTTCGGTGATACTCATTGCTGCCACAGAAACCTTAGCCGCTGACTCGGAAACTGAGACCTGCATGACCCTGCGCGATACTGCTTCGAGAAAATTGTCGGATGCTCTTCCTTTCTTCGAACAATGCATTCTCGATAATTTTTACGATGGTGTTTTTGAAGTTCACAGGAATCACTCCGGTTACTGGCAACTCTTTCCTTTCGAAGATACCTCTCCTACGACTTTCGAACCGACTTCACAACATGTGTTGCAATCTGTGGCCTCCACACAAACGATTTCTCCTATGGAGAATACGGAAACATCTTTCCCATTTCAGAAAGCAAGCGATTATCATGATGTACTCTCGGTGTGGAACTCTTTTGGAACCTGTGGCGCAAAATTCATCGGCACGGATGATAATTGGTGGGACTATGTCGTTGGTTTAGCTACACCGCCTGGATTTTGGTACGATGGAGCGACAGCGGGTTCTGCGATGGCTTCATGGGAAGAATGTGGCATCCGAGATGGTTATCTCCTTGTTGAGATTCGTTGGTTTGGCACCGATCTTTCTTGGTCAGAAGGCACTAACCCTCCCACTTCGATTCCTGTGAATACCAGCACTCAGAAAGGAATGCTCATCCGAAGTTTCTCTTCTGAACGTCGTGCTGTCGAACTCTCCTGGTGCTTCCCCGATACAGTCACCGGCTACATCACGAAACGCAAGCTGCAAGTCATCCTTTTTGTCCCTTATCGCCGTGCTGAAGAAGGTGGTTATTATTTTTCCACCACACGTTTCTCTACCATGATCTACGATGAGATTGGTCCTCCAACTTGTCACGAATGACTTGCATATACGAACTTCGATTCTGAACTTTTAAGGAAGTCTTACGACTTCCTTTTTCCCTTTGGAGATCATCGCTCAATACCTCTACTGCTTTTTTAATTTTTAGGAATTTCTCTGCAGATGCATTCAGCGACAATCCCTTATACTCTTCTTCACTCCTTCCGTCTCTTTGTAGCTGGCAGAATGAATTGAAACGTTGACCCCATTCCAAGACCTTCACTTTCAACCCAGATTTTTCCTCCATGCGCCTCAACGATTTTCTTCGCAATAAAAAGTCCGAGCCCGGATCCATCGGGTTGTATTCTCGCAATTCCGTCTCCGCGGACAAATTTTTGAAAAAGTTTTTTTGCTTCTTCTTTATCAATGCCAATGCCTGTATCCTGAATCTTCACGTGAATCCCCTTCTTGTCCGACGTAAATTCAGTTGTAATCACAATACTTCCTTTTGCTGTATATTTAATGGCGTTATCAATCAAATTCAAAAATACGTCTTTCATCTTATCGGTATCGACCTGCACTTGTTGCAAATGTTGTTTGGGTCGCACGTACTCAAGTTTCAGACCTTTATTATTCGCCGGGATTTTGAGTTGGAAGACTGCATCATTAATAAGACTTTCGATTGGTTTTGATTCGAGATTCAGCGTGAAACGATTGTTTTCTATACGGCTAATATTCAAAAAGATATTTACGAGTCGGATGAGTCTCTGCGCGGCTTCGAAGACTTGATGTATTACTGGTCCCTGCTTCTTTTCGAGCTTACCGAAATCTCCTTCGACGAGCATTGAAAGATATCCCATAATACCCGTGAGCGGCGTCCGCAACTGATGTGAAGCAATCGACATGAATTCCGACTTCGCTTTATCCAGTTCCTGCAGATACTTATTCGCTTCATTGAGTTTCAATGTCGCCCGTTCGACTTCTTTTTTTAAACGTTTATTAAATTCCTGTAATTCTTGATAGAGTTTTGCTTTTTCTATTGCTGAACCGATCTGCGGGCTGAGGACTTGGAAGAGGTCTATATCGCGTTGTGAGAATGCTTCACCGGAAAGTTTTTTCCAAAGAATAAGTATAGCGGTAATCTTATGGTGAGTTATAATCGGTACAGTCAAGGCAGCCTTTAAATCCGATAATTGCTGATAAACCCTCTGCAGTTCCTGTTCGTCTTTTGTATCGAGCATTTTTCGTTCTAATTCTTCTGTGATAACCATTTCTTTCTCTCTGCTGAGATATTTTATAAGCGGATTTTGATTTGTAATCCTTCTATATTCCTTTCTCTGACTTTCTAATTTATCATTATTGTCTATAGACGATAAGAAATGCTGATCCTTTGTTGCAAGAAAAATTGTGGCTTTCTTAAGCTTGAGCTTTTCTCTAACAATCTCACAAAATGAATTTACCAACTTTTCCAGACTTATCTCCACATTGATTACCTGCGTAAGATCTCTTAGAAGTTGCTGATAATTCACTTCTTTCTTAAAAAATATTCTATTCGTTACTTCGCTAATACTTCGATGCAACAGTGGAAGCACAAGAACAATAACTAAAGAAAAAATGGCATTTATTAAAATCGAATAAATACCTGTTCTTTTATCAAAGAATTGGCTACTCACAAAACCTGTAAATACGAAACTTCCAGTGACAAATGCTACGAGTATAAAATAGAGAAATGACCGCGATATAACAACCCGGATATCCATGAGACGATAGCGAATTATCGCATATCCTATTGCAAAAGGGTAACCTGTCACGAGTATATTAAGAACTGGCGGTATAGGAATATTAAACCAAAGAAAATAATTTGTTGCACCTCCGAAAAAGGCTAGTACAATGCCTAAGAAAATGTATTTTGTTTGAATTTTCTTTATTCCAGAGGCTCTTTTATATTCTTTTCCTAGAAGTATGGAAGCGTAAATTACATAGCCAAAAAACGCGAGAAGAAATGGGTAAAATATTCGTCCTCCTATGGGCCAAAAAGGGAACGTCAATCGTGGCTCGACACTTTTTACTAGCCATTGGGTCGTGATGTTGAGTAAAGTAAAAATACTAAAGACTCCATAGGCAAAAAACTTTTGCCATTTATAAAAACGTTTTTGTGTGAGTTTTAAAAAATGTATAACAAGTGTGAAGTAAAAAAGAGGTGCCCCTGCCGCCCCAACCATAAGAAATCTTGACCAAAAATAAGCGCTATCATAGTTATTACTTAGTTGCCAAAATATATACCCGAATGACCAAAAGGCAACGGAAAAGCAAAAATATGCAAAGTTTCTGTTTAATGAATTTTTAGTGTTCCGGAATAATACAAAACTTCCAATCAAGAGACTGGAAAGAAGATTTACTAATGCACTTAATGCAAAAAAGTTCATTCTAAAACAAATACCCTTACTTACTTGGTATTTCTCACTGACTTTTCTATATTATACCAAAAAATAAGGGTTTTGCGAATGGACACAACAAGGGGCGTGGCAATTGCGGTTATTATTTTTTACAAATGGCAACTGCATGGATTCCGATAGGTTCCACAATAACCTTCGTTTCTCGAAATCCTGCTGCTTTGCCAATAGCAGCGAGTGTGACTGGCTTTTTGTAATTCATAGGCCAAGAAACAACGAAGTTCATGAAAGGGACTTCACTGTTCCACACTATGTTTGCAGTGAGCAGTCGCCCACATTTCTTAAGCAAGTTCCGTATATTCGTTAAGAGGACCATGCTCTGATCGTGATTTCGATAATCAAGAAAACCGACCATCTCAACGATATCGAACTGCTCACGTCTAAAATAATCTGATAAAGATCGGGTGCTGGCATTTACCAGTGTTACCTGAATTCCGATCTCATCAGCCATATTCGCGCAATATTCGAGAGCCTCTTCGTCAAGATCCAACAAAGTCACACTGAGACGTATACCGTTTTGTTGGAACTTTTTGGCTACTTCGAATACTGCGGGAGCGGACCCACAAGCCACTGACAAGAGATTGATCTCCTTTTTCCCGGTTTCTTGAGAATAGTCAATAACCTGTTGGAGAAGTGCCTTGTGAACGAGTTTCAGACGATTTCTGACTGCCTTTGTATTTATCATTACACGTTTTAGCCAGAAAACTGAAACCCACTTATCCAAACCCTTTAATGTGGGTATTATTTTTTCAAAAAAATACACCACATCGAGAGCACGGTGAGTGGCCACGTGCTCACGGATTCGCTTGCAAGAACTACTTAAACCGCTCCAAAAGAGACCAGGATTTTTTGGTAACCTCCTTTCCTTCACAGCCTTCTTTTTGCCAAGCGCCAAGTAAAAGAGCGTTTGGAGAACACCCAGGATCATCATGAAACACATGAATGGGAAGGCTATTTTGTAGAGAACGCTCGCCTTCTCATATCCAACCTCGAGATCGTGATCTGTGAAAATTTCTATTTCACCTTTTATGAGATCTTCCTTTGGTTTGATGATTTTTCGTCCGTTCTCTAATGCTTGTTCCTGATATTTAGTCCTTTCAACTGCCTTTTTCAGAGGCAGCTCATGTCCTAGGTCTATGCTTGTTTTCATGAACTACCTCTTTTTTCTCCTCTACTTTAAAAGTAGGTTTCTGTAAAATGTTAGGGTGCAATCAAATTCTACAAAGTTTTCTCCTTGTAGGATATTCGCGGTAATATAAAAAGTCAAATCTCTGTGTGGGAGTCTGGTGAAAAATACGCAAAAATCATAAAAGGCGCATATTTTAGTATAATGAAACTGTAAAAATCCATTCACCAATCATGCGTCTTTTATGTATTCTGAGAATATACCAACGTTCGCTCGATTTCAATGGCTTGTACGGGATGACCACCTTGTGTGCAAGGGGTAGGACTTCTGAGCAACTTCTAAAGGGGTTAAAAAGTTGAGTGATTCATGGGGTCTGATGGTATTGTAGGTGATGAGCTGACCCACCTACACTTTAGAATTAATGACCGAGAATACCCGTTTTTACGTTTTTTCGAAAAATTTTTGGCTTATTCCCGTGCCGCAATTCTCGAAAAATGGAATTTTCGGACAATCTGGGAATAGACAAGTTCATATAAAAGCTATCTTTTCAAGATTATTTTGTTCGTTTTCGTATCTCATAAATGTTGATGGTTTTATCCTATAAATATAAACGATGAGTTGCAACAATATTTTCGGTGCGTTTCTGAAACACATATATGTTAATCGCGGTCTCGGTTGCTTTTTCTGCTACTTTTTCTACTGAAAGTAATGCTTCTGTAGTTCTTTCTTTTGCTTCCAGATTCAAGAAACTTACACCTTCATATTTCCATATACTCGTACAATACATGAACGCATTGCTTCGGCTGATTTGAAAAATTTTTCCAAAGAGTTTGCTTTTCTCTGCCGTGAGGTATTCAACTTCTTCAGATAATATAAGTTTATGTTTTTCTACCTTCTTTAATAATTCTAATACTTTATAACTTTTAAATGAGGTGGAATATAATATCTCATCGTCCTTGATTACCCAAAATTCAATATCTTGCACTCCAAGATCTTTTCGTAAGGCTCCTAAGTACTTCTCTTTAAAATCTTCCATTGTATACGTCGGTTTTATATGTAAAAATTTTTTCTCTAGAATTTTTGAGATATCCATTATCTCTGTCCGCCAGAAGAGGTTCACAATTTTTCTGCTGATAAAATAAAATCCAAAATAAGCGAAAATAAAAATGGTGGTAAAGAAACTTACAAAAAACAATGGTGGACTTCCGAATATCAACCAATCAGAATTGAGACGTCGAAAAAGTAAAATTGCTACCATGATTTCTAGCAATGCCGCTATGCCTACGACGATACTTTTTTTGAGAATCACACTTACTGCAAGAAAACGGCATCGTGTAATTGCGTATCCGACAATGAGCGAAAATAACACTCCTGCAAAATATGCAAATGGAAAAATACTGATATTATATGCTGGGAGATATGCCCAAGAACCAACGAATACTAATAACATGAGTGCGATGAGAATATACTTTGCTTGTTCTTTTTTTATTACAGATTCTGTTTTTTTATAAAAAGTATAAATTTGCATGCACGCCATACCAATATATGTTCCAAAAAACAAAAGAAAAAAGTCATGCAGAATCTTTGCTTGTGTATGTATGCCCCATTGATAACGAAATACATCATTTACGAAATATTCACTGCGAGAGAGTACTAAAAATATCAATGCGAGATAATAGCTGCTTCGAAGTATTCTTGTGTTTTTAACATTCGTAAACTCGAGTGCGAAATGATAGATGAACGTTGGGACAAAAATCACACCAATATAAACAATCCTATCCCAGAATATCACCTGTTGGTTTTGCACACTTCGGAGTAAAGGAAATGAAGCGAAAAGCCAAATAATTAAAGCTAGGCAAAGAAGGCAAAAGAGTATATTCAATTTTTTCTTAGGGTTTTTAATGAGAACGAAAAAACCTAAAATACTTACGAAAATTCCGCTTACTAATGGGATAAAACTTGTCATCATACCTCCTTGATGCCTTTTAATTCTATTACGTTCCGCTAGACATTAACCTAACTTGAAGAAGTTGTAAAGTGCGTCAAAAGGGCACCTCTTCGGTGCTCACCTCCTCCTGAACTATCAGTTGTGCGCCTTCTGATTGACGCTGTTGCTGCTTTTGCTTCTTACTTCCACCGAGCATCAGAGCAGTTGAGGCAATGATTTCGGTTTTCTTGCGATCTTGACCTGTTTGATCCTTCCATGCGCGCGTCTGCAATCTTCCTTCGACATACAGACGTTCACCTTTTTGCACATATTGCGTCAACTTTTCAGCAAGCCCTCTCCATGCAATCACTGAATGGAATTCTGTATTGTGCTTTCGCTGACCTGTATTTGCATCTTTCCAAAAATAATTCGTTGCCACCGCAAAGGTGGTAAATGAATGTCCACTTTTGGTTGTTCGTAATTTTGGTGTGTCGGTAACATTACCAATAAGTGTCACTTTATTGATATTCATACTGATAAAATCAAAGATTATCGAAGAGATTTGCAAGGCTCATGTGCTCTGAATGTGACAATAGAGAAAAACTTCCACGTTACTGCCCAATCCATGTGCCGGAAAGTAACAAGTAGCATGACCTACATTCAGTACGGCTGCCGAAGTGCCTTTAAGATCGATGGGCGTCCTCTCAAAAGCGGACAACCGTACTGTGCAGGTCAATATTGTCAATTCGTCATTCCACGCGTGACGACCGTGTCCTTACACGCTTATAGCGCCGAGAGAGTTACAGAGGGGGTACATGGAAACTCGCTCGTCGGAACATCGGCCGGCGCCTCGGGAATGGCGAGAGCCTTCGCGCGACTGACGTCAAGACTCATATTGCCGTCATTTCGCACCTGTATTTTAGACAGTGCTTCTTCGATAGTCAATAGGGTTTTTATCCACAGCCGTCGCGACGGCGCAAATCTATCCGTTGATACTATTTTCAACTAAGCTAAGTTCAAAAAAGACACAGGCAGCCAGCGTCGCTTATAACATGCGCATTCAGTTCATGGTGCATCCGAATGAAGTGCATAGAGCTTGAACGTTGGTTCCTTGAGATAGTGGAAAGTACTCTCACCAATAGTATGATTCAATGATCGACCTCTTGTTCGTGCCAACAAAAAGCAGCCCCGACACTTCCAAAGAAATGACGGGGCGGTTGCCTGTCTGTCACGCAAGTGAGCTCGCGTGACGTTGCGGGCGAGAACGTCTTTTAAAGAACGATGTACCGGTGCGGTGCTGAAGGCAACGACCCGGATGCTGCCCCTACGATCTCCTTTGCCCTCACTATGCGAAGGTTTCATAGGATCAAGGACCATACCGTAGATACTGGATCCTTCCATTCCCTCCTACGAACACCACGTGGCGAACACCGGTTATCGGATCAACACAAGTCGAGGGAGAGGTGCCAGGAGCAGCGTACTCCACGGCTGCTTGACTGGTGAGGTCGATACTTGTCCACGGCGGTCCCTCGAACTGGTTGATTCTCAGGTTATCCCCTACGAGGGTAATAATGTGATGGCCAGTGATCGGGTCGATTGCGCCCGTGGGGCTCGTCCCTGGCTCAGTCAGGGGAACACTGACGATGGAAGTGAGTTCATCACTACCCCAGGAATTGTTGTGATAATCCGCGATCAGGTCGATCCGTTCGTTGTTTCCGTTGATGATCGTATAGACATAGGAGGTGAAGGGATCAAAGTAGGTTGAGGGACTACTGGCGGAATCCAAGAGATCACTGTTGACCACCGAGGTGATCTCCACTGAACTCCAAACAGATCCGTTGTAGGTCAGTCTCTGAATCCGCTGGTTGATGCCCTGGAAAACGATGTGATGTTTATGGGTCAGATCGTTGTAGACGGCGAAGGGTGAGGTGCCCAGCATGGCGTATTCCACGGCGGCCTGACCAGTCAGGTCAAGGGAGCCATAGTTGGTACCATTGACACTGAACCGCCAGATACGTTGGTCATTTCCCTGAAAAACCACGTAGACGATTCCATTGGCGATGTAGCCTATGGGGGAAGCTCGAGAGTCAGCTAAGGGAGCTGATACCACACTGGTGAGTTCGGTAGCTGTCCAGATGCTTCCGTTGAAGTGGAACAGCTGGATGCGGGCATTGTTGCCTACGAAGGTGACGTAACGGTCTCCTGTAGCTGGATTGATGAATAAATAGGGGCTGGTACCCGGGGCGGACAGAGGAACCGCAGCTATGTTGGTAAGTCCTGTACTGCTCCAGGTATTCCCGTCGTTGGTGGTTTTCAGTTCGTAGATGCGACCATTCTGACCGTTCAGGACGACGTAGAGAGAGCCTCTTTCGTCCACTGCACACGTCGGGTGAGAGGATAAGTCGGCGTGATCTACGGCAGCCTGACTGGTGAGATCGAGGGAGGAGTAGGTGAAGGTGGAGAGGTCGATGACTTTTGTGAGTCCAGCAGAGGTGCTGTTGAGACTGATGGAAGCGCAATCGTCAAAAATCTTGTCATAGATGCGGGTACGACTGCCCGTCCACTGAAACAGAGAGCTGGTAAACTCCTGATACGTGTAACCATCGTTTCCTTCGTACTCGTCACTACAGGGAACACCGTAGGTTCCAGGACCTTCATCCTGGTACGTTTTCCAGAAGTTCGTGTGAATGGCGAAGGCTTTCTCGAGGTCATCGTTGTACATAAGAATAGCCCAACCGTAGCTTCCGTTGTTAAAGTCCTGCACCAGCGGTAAATGGGGATTGTTTCCCCAGCGGTGGACACCGGCTGGATTGCCGAACTGTTCCACTGCTTCGCCCATGGTATTGCGACTCCCGTTGCGTGCATAGGCTTCGGCAAAGGCGTAGGAGATAGCTCCCTGCCAGCCGCGAGAGCCATCGAACCAACCAGGAGCTCCTGCGGGGTAGAATTTGGACGAAGCCACACTGCCGTTCCAGTATAGATAGCAGGTCTGAAAATCCTGGCGAGCCGTACCATAGTCATTGGCTGCGTTGGTGCCGTTGTAGTACTCGTCACCGATGGGTGGACCGCACTCATCCACGTTGACACTGTCACGGCAGTCTCCTGCCGGACCACCGCAAACGTTGCGGTAGTGATTCCAGAAACCAGAGCGCACCAGATAAGCCTGACGAGCACCGTTCTGCGAATCGAACAGGATCGCGGAGGTACCCCACGAACTCCCCGAGTTGTCATAGTTCTGGATGCAGATGAAGGAACCACTGCCGTAGGGGTGTGGGGCTCCAGTTGCGTTGCCGATGAAGTTGCCGTAGGCGTTCTTCACGGCGGTGAATTTGGAGAGGTAGGAGGGGCAGTTGAGTTGGTGGTTCGTCGACGGGTAGTAGGGTCCGCTGATCTGGTAGTCGACGAAACGAATCCCTTCAACGGTCACACCAGCCAGATACTCATTGTCACTCGAGCTGTCATCGTCGTGCTGAATCTGGAAATGCACGTGGGGACCGTCGGACATGCCCGTAGTGCCGAGCTTGCCGAGAACCTCACCCTGGTTCACTTCACCATCACTGATGGTAAAGCTGTCCAGGTGACCGTAGACCGTCGTGTACCCGTTGCCATGATCGATGATCACGGCATTGCCGTAAGCACCGTAGCTGGGATGGATGCTGGCTTTACCACTTGCGGCAGCCAGAACATCCACGACACCCTTACCAAGATCACCGATCTGCTGTCCGGAGCTATTGGTGTCGCCCTCGATGTTGTCGTCGTAATCGATTGAGTAATAATCGTTGCCGGAATGGGTGGAGTAGCTACCGGGAATGGTGTTGACACTCCAGCTGTAGCCACCAGGCAGCGGCATCTTGAGGGTGGGGCCGGCGTAGCCAGCCAAGGTGTTGTTGATGAACCCGAACATCACGAAGATGCCGAGCAGGAGGAAACGAATGTACCGTTCCATTGGAGTTCTCCTTTGTCGAAGAGCGTTCTAGTCAGGGGAATTCCTGAACTAGCTTCTCACCTTAAAAAGGATAAGGTGAGAAAGTCAATCCACGAATCAATATCTCACAGTTGCTACTATTTTAATGTATTCATTGATTGTTTGTTGGTTTTTTAAGTTTCCGGATTCATATTTCTGTATTGTGCTATCAACTTCAGCAGAGCTTACTCTATCACTCCAACCAGCCAACAAAGGGGAATGAACAGTGAAAAAGGGAAATTTCCTACTTTCATTTTGGAAGAGGGTCAACAAGCTCAATTTAGTTCCACCATAAGTTTCTACAGTATAGTAAATATTATATAGTTTACTTTGAACATCATAAGTTTTGTAAATGGGTAGTCCACGATCCTTTAAAACTTCAATGATATCTTTTTTATCTTCAATTATTGTACCAGTTAGATATAGAGGATCGCCCTCTCCTTCATCGGCCACAAAATCAGAGGTAGTGAGGAATAGTAAGATGCTGTCTGCATGCTCATTTTGCAAGAATATATTATACTTTTCTCCAATTTGACCCTGTTCTAACCATTCCTGTTTGATTGACCAATTTTGTGGGTATTGAAATGATAAGTCATATATATTATTAGAATAAAATTGCCAATCTGAGGTGTTTACTTCCCCAGTTTCATCTTTTTTATTGGTATTTTCATTAGTAGTATCCGCAACTTCAACAGTAGTATTGGCATTTACAACGTTTGCATTAGTATTTGTAGCTGTTTGTGTTGAACAACCAGCTAACAGCACGAAACTAGCAGCCAGGGTGGTGATAACGATGGTTTTAGATGTGATCATAGTTCGATGAGCTCACTATATAAAATATCCGTAGAGGCTAACTTTGGTATGAAACCGTCCACCTCCTACAGGGTTGTAGTGGGAGGGATGATGAAGTATCTCGGTAGAATCATTGATATTCGAAACCGTCTGGGTTTGAGTGCAGCCAGTAACGACCAACAGTGTGGTCAGGAGAGAAAAAGATAGAATTTTTGTGTGGTGCATAAGATATTGTACCTTTTTTTGTACTTTCATCGTATCATCTCAAAATCACATGTCAATACCATTTTTGTCCACAGCCGTCGCAACGGTGCATGTTTGCCAGAGGTGAGATTGAGTAATGGGCATCCCCAACGAAGAGAGTGGACCTCCTCTATTTGTCCATGTGACCCAGAAGCCAGAGCGTACGAGGTAGGCACGACGAGCACCGCCTCCTGAATCGAACAGGATCGCGGAGGTACCCCACGAACTCCCCGAGTTGTCATAGTTCCGCGTGCAGATGAAGGAACCACTGCCGTAGGGGTGAGGAGCTCCAGTTGCGTTGCCGATAAAGTTGCCGTAGGCGTTCTTCACGGCGGTGAACTTGGAGAGGTAGGAGGGGCAGTTGAGTTGGTGGGAGGAGATGAAGTTATCTGGAGGATACCAGTCATCTGCTACGCAGGTATTGAAAGTGTAACCAGCATAGCTCCAGTTACCGTCACAGGCGTAGGTAGGCGTAGAAGAGTAGGAACCCTTGTGGATGCCAATGTGAGTGTGAGGAGCGTAACCACCATTGCGGTGATCATCCCGATCAGCGATGTACCCAATCAGATCACCCGTGCTGACATTGCTGCCAGCACTGACCTGCAGCCCGGTGTACGTCACACCACTGTAAGTGTAGGTTTCCGGGAACATATGACCGATGAGAACAGTGACACATTCGCTACCCGTATAGCACTCAAGAATCACGGTCCCACCGTAGCCGTTGTGGAATTGGGATTCCTTGATGACGCCAGTACAGGGAGCGTGAACCGGAGTACCGATCACGTCTCCACCAGGCGCACTGTCGGATCCGAGGTGATAGTCGCGGTTGCAACTACTCCAGTAGTTGTTGCAGTTGGTGACCCAGCCATCGAGCGGCCACTCGAAGTTCGTCGCGACGTTGTTGGCGCAGGTCGTAGTAGCTAATACCTTAGGAACGAACATTGACAACAACATCGTGAACACGATGATGCACTCGTAGAACCAGAACATGATTTACCTCACTTGATTTTTTCAAAGAGCGAGATTGCTCTTGTAGAGAACTATTCTGTTCTCTAGCCAAAGGTCTATGCACTAGACCTTTAAAAGAGAGTAGAGTTAGTTATTGATTTTTAGAGTGTTAATAACATCTTCATTCAAGTGATTTTTGTCTCCATTGTGGAAAATAAAAATTGCTTTATTATTTTTTAGAGGAACATAGTAGAAATCTGTTGCAATACCTATTGCTGTAGTATGTAATCCTTTATAAACACTTATTCCATTGAGCGTAGTAGTCTGAATCGGCCCAACCTTTGCCAGTGTAACCCCATTTGATGAATCTGACTGTTCAATTTTTTCAGTCAATGTAGTGAAAGCTAAATCTGTAATTGCAAAATGGACAGTAACGCTTTTGTAATCAGCTACTGCCGTACTATCAACCGTAGTATCTTGAATAAATTTTATTGTTGAATAATCCTGTTCTTGATTGTCTACGAGTTTTGAAGTACTGGGATACCTAAAGCTAAACCCATACTCCTCATTCGTATACGTCAGCCAGTCCGAAGTGTTAACATCAGATTCGATCGTATTGGTAACTGGGGTGTTGCTGTTCTCATTCACTGGTGAGTTCGTCGTCGTAGAATCATTGGTATTCGATACGGTCTGGGTTTGAGTGCAACCAGTGATGACCAACAGGGTGGTCAGGAGGGATAACGCAAGAGTTTTATTATTGTGCATAGAATTAAATGTTACGATGTCGTACCTGTTTTTCTACTTTCATCGTATCATCTGATTCACTCGTGTCAATAGATTTTTTGTCCACAGCCCCGATAGATCGGGATCTTTGACCGTCGCGACGGCGCAAATCTATCCTGTAATACTATTGAGGTCAGAAGCTCGGGAGTATCCGTATCGAGACGTATGGGTATGAACGTTCTTTCTGAAACCTACTGACTACGCTTAGGATAGTTTGTATACATTGCTTCTTTATGTTATACCATAATTGCTCATTTAAAAATAAAGGAGGGACACTTCATGATACATGTAGAAAATTTGTCTGTAAGTTTTGGCAATAGAAGTATCTTCCACAATATCTCTTTCAATATCCGCACCGGAGAAAAAGTCGGATTAGTTGGTGAGAATGGTGCCGGCAAAACCACCGTTCTTAGAATCTTGAATCGTGAGATATTGCCGGATAGTGGAATAGTTCGTGGTTGTGATAAGGGAGTAAGAATAACCTATATACCGCAATCTCTCTCTTTCTCTACTGCAACACTCTCAATGGATGTACTTTCGTTTATGATGGAAGGGAGGGATTTGGTTCGCATTAAACATCGACTGGCTGAACTTGAAAATATTTTCGAGAAATGCGATGGGAGCGAAAGTCAAGAAGATATGATGAGACTCGTTGGAGAATATACTGAATTGCAGGACGCGTTCAAAAATAGACAAGGATATAGGGCTGATGATGATATTTTGCAACTGTGGGCTGGTTTAGAAATCGAAATCGTTGATTTCGATCAAACGGTAGGAACGTTGAGTGGTGGCCAAAGAACGCGACTCATGCTTGCAAGGATGCTCTTTGAAGACTCAGATATTCTTCTCCTTGATGAACCTACAAATCATATAGATGAAAGCTCGGTTGATTGGCTTATACGATACCTCTCGCAAAGTAGACAAACTATTTTGCTTATATCCCATCAACCAGCGTTCTTGGATCGGGTGGTTCAGAAGATTCTTTTCTTAGAAAAACAAACAGGGAGCATGTTTTCTTATCATGGTAATTATTCACAATTTCTCCTCCTTCGCCAGCAGGAAGAGAAAACAGAAGGCAGGACGAGAAAAAACCTTTTACGGGAAATTGAAAGACAGGAAGCATTCATCAGAGATGCTCGTCAAATTCAATCAACGCAAAAAAAATCCCGACAAAAGGTGGTTGAGAAACTTGAGCACGTTCTTTCGGAGACTCTCGGTGTACAAAAAAGAGGAAAGGAGAAAAAAATTTCTTTTCAGTTTCGCGCTGCTGATCCCCTACAAACTCAAGCTCTGAGGTTTGAAGAGGTGAAAATGCAGTATGGAAAGAGAGTGATTTTTTCTGACATTACCTTTGCATTAGGTCCAACAGAACGACTTGGCGTTGTTGGAGAAAACGGGGTTGGCAAAACAACGTTACTCCGTCTCGTTGGACGTGATCTTGTGCCTACCAAGGGAAATGTCCACATCAATAAAAAAGCTCAGGTAGGTTGGTATAAGCAAGAGCAGGAAGATCTCCATCCTGATCTTACTGTCCTTGCCGAAGCTGTGAGTGCAGCTCCGCATCACAATATAAGATCCATCCGTGCTGCTCTAGCGCACTTTCTCTTTTCTGCAGAAAGGGTCGAGCAAATAGTGTATACGCTTTCCTGGGGTGAGAAGGCTCGGCTGGTGCTTTGTAAGATTATGCTCGCAGGACCCAATGTTCTGCTCCTTGATGAACCAACGAATCATCTCGACACTTTTGCGCGCAGTAGCCTCATAACTGCCTTATCCGAGTATCAAGGTGCTATGCTTGTAGTCAGTCATGACCTCGATTTTTTTCAACAAATCGGTATTCCATGGGCCATCCAACTCCCCAAAGGCACATTAGAGAGAACCTTTTGACCTATATCTCATACTTGAATCATATGCTTTTTTCATACATATGACTCAAGACTCATGAGATATTTTTTTATTTACAGGATTTTCCACAGTGAATAAAAATTTTTGAGTGTCTATGTGTGTTTTTGCTCCAATAGGAAATGTGAGAAAATCATCGATATTATGTCCAAAATAATCAACCTTAATAATAGGAAAAGTATATTCACCTGCCACTTCAAGTATAATATCATCTATTTTTCGGAAATCTTCCGGGTATTTTTTATCTTCATATTCCGATAGATGACCAATAATCATACCCGCCAGATGCTTCATGTGTCCGGAAAGCTTGAATTGTTGCAGTTTAAAATGTATGGCAGCCGGTGACTCACCGACTTCTTCCCAAAAAAGTACCGCATTTTTATAATCTGGAGAATACTTTGTACCGAGGAGAGCAATGAATGATGTAAGGTTTCCACCAAGTAAAATACCATCAGCTGTTCCGGAACGTATCACGTTCATTTTTTTTGGGTAGTTATATTTTCTTATCTTGCCACCTAGAATTTCCAAAAAACATTTCTTTGCCTTTGTATTCAAATGAAAATACTCTGCCATATCTGGCCCATGGAATACCGCCATACCTGTCTGTGAGTACATTGCTAAAAGTAACGTTGTATTATCGCTATAACCCACCAAAAGTTTTGGGTATTTTTTTATGTCTGTGAAATCGATCTCTCCTAAAAGCTGATTAGAGCTTGATCCACCGGTAGCACAGAGCACGAGTCGAGTCTTTGAATCATTAAAAGCATTTTGAAAATCATCAATTCTTTCTTGTACCGTGCCGGCTGCATAGAAATTTTTTTTATGAATATTGCGTCCCATAATGAGACGGAAACCTTCTTTTTTCAGACGCGCCATGCTCTTTTGTATATCTTTTTGCAAATGTAAAATAGGTCGTGATGGTGCGATAACAGTAATTTGGTCGTTTTTTTTCAGGGGTTTAAAAAATGTCATATGCATCAGTATAGCAAAAGAGACCGAGATTGACATCGCTTTCATGAGAGAAAGTGAGCAAAACGGTCTCCAATGAACTTCCGCGTAGCAAGCTGACGCGGAATGATCAAGTTAAAATTCAAACAAAAGCATCCTACTTCATCAACTGATTTGAGAATCCAACCAACGCTGCAGTAATTCCAGTGTCATGCCGCAGGTGTTGGGGTCAATGACTTGAATGTCGCCCGCCACATGATAAGAACCGGCTCCACAACCACCCCCGCATACGCCGACTGCCGGACATTTTTTGCAGATGGGGTTGTTAAACCGATTGCGCCTGCGCCACTGTTGTCTGTTTTCTGAGTCCATCAGAGGAGATTGTAATGTACCACACGATGTAAGTCCGCTCGTTTCAAGCGCCTGGCATGTATGCAGTTCACCTTGCGGAAACACGACAATTTTTCTGCTGGCGCCACATTCTTCCCGACGCACTCCTGCCTGAAACAGATTCTCCCAAATACTTGCGAACCCTGCATCACGAACCGAGACTTTCCTAGCCTCAAAGTAGGTTTGCAGCATAGCATCAGCAACGCGCTTTGGAAAATTCGGTTCTAATTTATCCGTGCCACTCATCACAATCGTGGCTCCGTATTCAGCAATTCCGAATGTTTCGTGAAGCCAGAGAACTGTTTCCGTGAGATGATCCACATTGGCTGGACTGATAGTAATCATGGGCAGAAAACGCGCCTGGTGCTTGACTAAAGACCCGACACCAGCAAGCACACTTTCGAGACTCCCTTTTCCCGATCTATCAAAGCGGCGCTTATCGTGTGCATGGATTCCGTCAATTGAAATTTGCACTTCGATTGACTCGGCATGAGCAAAACGAGCAAATTCCTCATTGATTTTCGTTCCGTTGGTATTGATGACTAGAGAAAGATTTTCAACGAGTAATCCGGTTTTCTGAACCTGTCTGATGTGCTTGACCGCTTCAGTCAGACAATGTGGATTGAGGAGCGGCTCACCTCCGTAAAAAGTTATCTGCTCCCAATATCCATCTGCGTCTTTCTGATTGCTCTGTGTGAGTTTCGCAAAAAGATCAATGCCCTTCCGTGCCGTATCCGGACTCATATACCGCGCCGGCTGCGTCAAAGACTCACTCCCTTTCTGAGCAAACAAACAGTAATCACATACCAGGTTGCAAATGGCGGTCAGCATGAGAAACAGACCCTGAATACCTTGCGGACCAGACGCTTCTTGCGCTTCGATCAATAGTAACGCATCCTCCACCTCAGTAACTATGTATCCGGCCGACCGCAGCGCATCAAACTCATTACCGACCAATCTGCGCCAATCTTCTTCCACGCCTTGCATTCTGCTACGTTGGAGTTTGACCAGCACAGCAGAAGGAAACCTGAAAATGCGCCGCTTCAGCGAATGCCATAATACTCCCTTCTCTGGAAAGACATGGCAAAATTGTGAGAGTTGTAAATTCATGACTTCACCTCCGTCTTGCCATACGAGCAGTCTCTCTCTTCGTCTTCAAGCGCATATTTTGGAAATTTCCCCAAATCATACACCACCTGACACTGCGGATCCGGCGCAAGAAAGTCGTAATCGTATTTTGTAATAGCATGCAATCTGCATCCCCCACGACAAATTTCTCTTGCAAGGCAATTTCCGCACACGCCATGCAACTCATCCGGATTGAGTCTTTTGTACTTGAGGAGCGCCTCACTTTTGTACCAGACATCTGCGAGTGTTTCCGTTGCCAGATCACCAAAACGAAAGAGCGGATTTGTAGAAGAGACGTGACAAAGCGCCGCAATACCTGTAGGACCAATACCGATCATATACTGCCCCCACGGACACATGTGATGATTCAGGATATCCGGCGGTATTAACGCCGTGTTGAGCTCTACGGTGAGCTTTTCCTTTTTGACGCCTTGGGCCATTTTCTCTCTCAAAAAAGGATAATAAAATCCTTCCAAGAGTTCAGTCATGACTTCAAAATTAATTCCATGCGTCGAACATGCATACATTCCACGCCCATATTCCATGATGCTCGGAAGAAGTCTAAATCCCAGCCCTAGCTCGTCCACGACGTAGCGTACCATTTCAGGAATTTGATTGATATTTCCTTCATGCACTACCGTGATGACTCGAGCCTGCACTTTGTATTGTGCTACCCTTCTGATCGCTTCCATTGTTTTTTCGAAAGTTCCTCTGCCGCGAATAGGATCATGAACTTCACTATTGAAACCATCCAGACTTAGGGACAGTCGAATACTCTCACCGAGTCTTGCTAGACGTTGAATTTTCTCGTCGTTCAAGAGTGTTCCGTTGGATTCCAGACTCACATAATAGCCCAGCTTCACGGCACCCTCTATCACTTCGAAAATATCACGCCTGACAAATACCTCGCCGCCGCTCATGTTCACACGTTCTGCACCGAGAGCTCGGCCTTGTTTGAGAATATCCAGAAAAAATTCAGCGCCTTTCTGAAAACGCATAAGTTCTGGATCTGTATCTCGACCGCAGTGAATACATTCAAGATTGCATCTGTTCGTCAGATTCAGCGCGATAACTTTCAATTCATCTTTCATGTTGCCTCCAGATATGACGAAGGGGTGATGCTCATCAGCACAACCCCTTTGGTAAACGATCTAGCCACGGCGGCAGTTGTAGACAGGCCCATTTTTCTTGAGCTGCTCAACCTTCGCCCGGAAAGCTTCTTTCTTGGTCTGCGTTTTCTGCTTTTCCAAGGCTTTACTCCTTTCTTTGCTCTATCAGACGGTTACTATTTGAGATGTTAGTAAATGCACAGCTTGCGCTGTTCTTCCACCAACATCCATCCCACAAAGTTCAACAATATCCCCCAGAATCTGCCGTTCCCCAGCAGGGATACCGAGTTTGATACCCTTCATCTGAGCATAATTCTGGACAATACTGATTACTCTCCTCACATCTTCTGTCGAGATACCAATACCAAAATCTTTCAGATTCCTCACGGTCCCATCAGGATTTTTTGGCCATACGGCGTCTCGAACAATTTCCTGTGCTGTCTTTTCTTTAAGATTTCCCGGAAGTGTGTAATCCAAATTTTTCAACACACTAAATTCACAGTACTCCATGGCGGTATATTTTTGTAGTTGCGTATCCAGTCCATCTACGTCAATCGAAATGAAGAGATGTGTGACTTTATTTTTGAAAAAAATATCTTCAAAAACAGTACACATCTCCATAGCTGATAGGAGATGGCTGACAAAAACTACCTGCGTTTTAAATCGAGGAATAGTTTCAAAAATAATACCGTGCCGGAATGCTGGAACCCCAAACAGAACTAGGACTTCGATTAACCCGCTCTCGAGCAGATGAGAAAACACGTTTCCCTTCCACAGAGGCTGATGAGTTTCATATACATCAGCATGTGCGTCAAGACATAATACGCCGATTTTGATATCTTCTGCCCTTTTCTTTACATCGGATATCAAATGAAACGTCGTGCTATGTGAATGAGAATATGCTATCACTCCACCATTTCGAGCTGAACAATCTTCTTGTTGCAACAATTTTTCAATGGACAATGCCGAGGCAATAATATCACACTCTCCTGCAAATTTTTGGTAAATCGACAATACATAGTCCATAGTCTCATGACCTACCAGCAATCCTGCAAGGAGCTTGACATTACTTGTTACTCGATCAAAGGAGAATGTTGCCGTTTCCATTTCTTTCTCACTATCGGAATAAGGCATCCAAATTATTTCCATACAACACCTCTTTTTCAAAGGACACTTATTATATAGCACGGAACATTATTTTTTTCAAATCATTGTACCTTTTTCCCACAGCCCCGATAGATCGGGATCTTTGACCGTCGCGACGGCGCTTGTAAGTGATATTTTATCTGACAATCGATGCACTTCTCGCGTGTTGCGTAGGAGTATGACTCGCTTGAGATTTTTGCCCCCAGTATTTATTTGCCTGAGATAAGGAATCGAAAGTTCCTGCATCGGTCCAAAATCCGTTCAATTCTTCCCACTGTAAATTCCCCGCGTCAAGATAAAAATTATTCACTTCTGTGATTTCCAATTCTCCTCGCCCTGCGTACTGCGGATCACACTGGCGTACATAATCAAAAACTTTTGGATCATACAAATATAGTCCGGTTACGGCATATTGAGATTTTGGTTGTTTTGGTTTCTCTTCGATCTTCACAATCTTACTTGGATCCTTTGCATCAAACACAGGCACACCAAAACGTTGTGGATCCGGTACTTCTTTCAAAAAAATCACAGCGCCCTCTTTGTGACGTCGAATCGCATCGCTAATGTCTGCATCCGTTGTATTATCACCAAGAATCACGGCGATGGGTTCTCCATCGGCAAAATTTTCTGCGAGCGCAAGTGCATCGGCAATCCCTCCATCAGGTTTCTCTTGATAGGCATATTCAAGATGTCTAACACCAAGTTCAGTCCCATTTTTCAGGACTCCAAGAAAATGCCCAACATGTGGACCGCTCGTCACAATAAGGATTTGTGTGATACCGGCTTTTACGAGCGTCTGAATCGGATAAAAAATCATCGGTCTATTATAAACCGGCAAAAGGTGCTTATTCGTAACATGAGTAAGAGGATAGAGGCGTGTGCCCAATCCTCCTGCTAATATGACTCCTTTCATAAGATGATGATAAAAATCTTTTCTTCAATATACGCAATTTAAATAAAAAAGCAAAGATTCAACGACTCTATCACAGTATATTCATAAAGACTCGAAGATGTTACTTCTGCCTAACTCATAGGACTGTCACCGAATATCGTTTCCTGTGTAATGTACAACACAAAAGATGGGGAAAATGTGTCTTGAAGTCACTGCTTTCCGCTGGTGAATGATAAAAAAATGGGCCACATTGGTTGTGACCCGAAACAACGTACAACGTAAAGAATGCAGCAAACAAGCAATTCAAGGAGGAGGAGAGAAAAACAGGAGAATCACGCGGGTGACTCAACCACGTAACCCGCCATCACGATCGTCCGCAACGCGTATCAAGAAAGGAGGAGAAAGAACAAAAAAATCTGTTACAAGCCGGCGGAGAGAATCGAACTCTCTTATGACCCACTAGCAGTGGGCTGCCTTCCCTTTTGGCTACACCGACTGTGTTCTACGTTCTACGAATATAGCTCATTGTATATATCCTATATTTAACTGTCAACTGTCGGCTCGTCTTCTCCAAGCCATTGACGATATTCCCTATCTTCCTGTTGTAACGCAAGAAGCAAATTACGCAAGTAGTTCGCTTTCGTCATGCCTTCTTGTTTTGCCTTCCATTGAAGGTATTGTTCAATTTTGGGACTGATACGTAGGGTAAATTTGATATTTGCAACAGTTTGCATCACCTCAGAACTTAAACTCGCCAGAAATGGATTGAGTGTTGCTTCTATTTTCTGTAACGTGTAGGACTTCATAATGATGAAATCCGGACAATGCTTCTTGCGTATAAGCATAAGAAACTCTCGAGGCGGCTTGCTCTTTTCATACAAACATAAGAGCGGTTTCTTCATAAACATCGCCTGAGCAAGTAAATACGTAATTTGTGGAGTAATCTCGGTGATCTCCAAAATCAACCCTCTCAACATATGAAAAGCTTCATGTTGCGCGTACCAACCCTTTGGTTCGTGTTTTTTTGGATCAATTACCTCTTCGTTCGTCAACACTTGAAATCCTTTTTCACTCACAAGACGCACAAGGAGCTTGCTTGTGGCTGGATTTTTCTTAAAATCGCTGCAAATATAAATTCTCATATCCTCCATTGCATATTATTGTTTGTATTCTCCCGCACGATTGTCCCAGAGCAGACGCGCGATTTCACGCGGATCTTTCGATTGCCCTAAAACCCACATCCATTTTGATATGGCTGTTTCCCAGATCATTCCGCTTAAAGGAATAATATAGCCATTGTGTATTTCTTTTAGTTCGTCCTGGACGTCGGGCGCATTACCGAGAAACACACTCGTTGGGATGCGCTGTTGAACGCATTGTTGTAATCCTCGAAAAATCGTTTTTCTTTCTTGTTCTCCTGAATCAGCTTTAACTAATATTCCTGCAACATCTGTTGGGATAAAAACATCAAGATTCAGGGTATCGATAATACTAATATGTGATTCAATGTCGGGTCGTACTTCCGGTAACGCCTCCAAATCTTCCAAAGAAGGTTGCACGAGCAGCTGTACCCCCATATTCACGACGCCGCAATAATTTTTATCGAGTGTATCAAATTTTTGATTCAGATCCGAAGGTATTGCAAACGTTCGGAGCGCTGGAAAAATCGTATCGCCAAAGACAAAGGTATACCCTGCAACAGAAAAACTTGCGTACTGCAGCGCATTGAGAAAATGAATTTCAAGTCCGAGAAAAAAATAATGATCAAGAGTCTTTGCTGTATTCTGCGCAAGAGTGCTTTTCTCATCTCTTTCGAGCGGAGTGGTAGTATATACGACCGGTTTTCCAACTTGACCAAGCATAAAGGCAATCATGTGCATTCCACGCAAAAGATGCTCTTGTGGATGCACAATCACAAACCCATCACAATGTTTGTAGTGCTTCGTAACAGCGCGCACGACATTCCTCCATGTTTCATACATATTTCCAGAAGCTGCCGACTCTATGACTTCGGCGTTCAATTCTGCAAGAATTTCTGTCTCCGACAAATGTCGCAACCAGGCATCAACCATTGGTTTGGTAAGTTTTTTTTCGCGTATCAATGAATCAAGAAACAACACCGCGATTTTTTTCTGTTGAAGTCCCATAATTTTGTACAGTAAGAGAAAACACTCAAAATAAAAATCCTCCTACTTTTTCTAAGAGGACGCCTTATTTCCTACTGTAACAGATACCCAATAAGAAAACAAGTCGTGAATTATCCACAGCCACCGCGCCACCGCTCGAAAATTTTACCCAACGGGTCTGTCACCGAATACGCTTTCGCCTGTGAAATCGCAGAAATGGTATTCGGCGGCAGACCCCCAACACTACTCCTTATCCTGCTCCACAAGAAGTTCCTTCGCGCGTAACGGCTCTGCCATGATTTCTTTTACGATTCTTTCCATGCACATAATCCTTGAACCTTTCACGAGTATGACGTCTCCCTGCTCTATGCGTTCCTGCACGAATTTTTTTGCTTGTTCGGCATCAGGGAATTCAAAAATTCTATCACGTGACATACCCGCGGCCTGCGCACTATTCGCTATTATACGCGCCTTTTCTCCGCATGTGATGAGGAAATCAATCTTCTGTGCCAAGACATATCGCCCAATCATTTCGTGCGCACTTTCGGTTTCTTTGCCAAGTTCTGACATATCACCTAGTATGGCAAATTTCTTCCCAGTCGTTGCAACTGTCCCCAGCACACGCAAGGCCGCCTGACATGCCACTGGCGATGAATTATAGGTGTCATCGATAATGTGTGTAAGTTTAATGCCTGATAGAAGTCTCATGCGCCCTGGCAAAGGCTTGAGGTCGCGCAAACGTTCAGTAAGAGTCACAAGATTCATATCGTGAATTCGCCCAACCGCAATTGCGATAAGTGCGGCATAGATTTGATGCTCTCCGAGTGCACCCGGTAAAAATACTGGCACCGTAGCGCCTTGGTGCGAAATTTTACAATTCAAACCGACGGCATCATGGGTTGCGAGCGTCGTAGCGATGCGTATATCCCATGCATATATATCTGCTTCCTCTGAAAATCCGAAGCTCATGATACGCGCTCGTACTTGTTGCCGTCTTTCCCAAATACGCGGATCATCGCGATTCAACAGCGCGAAGCTATCTGGTTTTACTTTGGTGAGTACTTTCATCTTCTCGGCAATCAATTCCTCTACATTGCGAAAGAATTCCACGTGCACTGGCTGATCGCTTCCGATCATTGTAATGACCCCGATCGATGGCGGCGCAAGGTTTGTAAGGTACTCAATATCCCTGGGGTGATCCAGTGCCATTTCCAAAATCAGTATTTTTGGATATCCAGTGTGCCACATGATGAGCCGCAAGCCTTTCGCGACTATCATCATCCAACCGATCAGGGATTTACCAGGTGCAGCGCTGCCGATAATCGTACACGGCACCCCGATTTCAGTATTATAACTTTTGAGATTTCTGCGTACCTGAAAATTCTTGTGCAGAACAGTGTAGATTGCTTCTTTAGCTGAAGTTTTTCCTACACTGCCAGTAACAGCAATAATCTCTGGTTTATATTTTTTCAGGATACTCTGTGCGAGGTATCGCAAAATATTTTGAAGGAGTATTTTCATGACTCTTTTTCTACTTTATCAGGCGGGATGCCGTAATAATCAACTAAAAAATCAGCGATCTCTCGAAAAACTGGCGCTACCGATGTATCAGCCCATTGCACACCGACCGGTTCATCCAGACGAACAAGTATCACGAAACGTGGATCAGAAACTGGCCCAAAGCCAATAAACGTATCATTATGTTTAGTCTCATCGTAACCCCTTCCATCGGTTTTGGCAATTTGCGCTGTACCTGTTTTTCCAGCCATAAAATATCCTTTCACTTGCGCACTTTTGGTATGTCCCTCGTCAATCACACTCACGAGCATTGCCGAAAGCGTTCTCGCTGTCTGCGGTGTAATAACATCGCGAATTTTTTGTGGATATGTCTGTACTCGATAACCGTTATTCAGTTGTACCTCTTCAACGATATAGGGCTTCATGAGCGCTCCGTTATTGGCAATCGCTGCAAAACCGTTAATCATCTGCATCGGCGTCACTTGAATGCCTTGACCGTATGTAGAGGTTGCAGCATATACGTCACTTAATTTTTCCAAGTTACTGACATTGCCGGCTGCCTCACTGATGAGTTCGATACCTGTCTTTTCGCCGAAACCAAACTTTTTGACATAATCGAGCCAGCTTTGATTGCCAATTTGCTGCTGCGCAAAAATTGCACCGGTGTTGAGTGACTGTTGCAGCACAAATTTCATATCAACCATGCGATCTTGCTTTCGACCGTCGGAATTTCGTATTGTGTATTTTCCAACTTTCACAAAACCTTCATCGTGATAAGTTGTGTTTGGCGTGACCTTCCCTTGATCCAGCGCCGCTGCCATTGTGAATGCTTTAAAAACTGATCCCGGTTCCCATTCACTAGCGATAGCGACATTCGTATAGACGCTTATATCCGAAGTCTCATTGTAGGTATTCGCATCAAATGCCGGATAACTACAGACTGCTCTCAATGCTCCTGTTTTTGGATCCATTACAATCGCAGTACCACGTTTGCTATTATATTTTTCTGCTGCTTCTCGCAGCTTCGTGCAGGTGACATATTGAACATTTTTATCAATCGTCAGCACGAAATCATATCCATCCTGTGCTTCTTCAATCAGCTGTTTTCCAAGCGCGATCCATCGACCGGATGCATCGCGTTCGGTATGAATAAATCCTGATTTTCCACTAAGTTCTTTATCAAAATACTGCTCGAGGCCATACTGTCCAATCTGTTCGCCACTCTCATTAAAACCAACAAAGCCAGTGATGTGACTCGTGATTCCACCTTCCGGATAGAAACGCCATTCTTCTTTTACAAAATCAATACCGGGCAGTGCCATTGTTTCTATCGCCTGCTTTTGTGCGTCGCTTATTTTCTTTCCTATAGGCTCGTAGATATCATTCTGTTTCGAAAGCTTCTGATAGAGTTCTTCATGTGGAATGCCAAGCATGGGCGCAAGTTTCTCTGTTGTCATTTTTGGGTCCACGATTTGCCTTGGATTCGCATATATCATGGCGAGCTCTTGATTCTCCGCGATTGCATAGAGTCGATTTTCTGATTTTGGATCCTGGACATAGATGCGGCCGCGCCGCGGGATGAGTTTTTCCCTGAGCGTACGTTGACCTTCCGCGAGCGCAACATAATCTTCATGCTGCAGAACCATGACCACAAACAGTCGTACGATCAATACTGACGCGAAAAGTAAAAATACTGCGCGCAGAATAGTTGTGCGTTCTATTCGTGGAGTCTTTACTTGATTCCGAGTAGAAAAATGTTTCTTTGTTGGTTTGTGATTGCGTCCTATTGATATTGTCACTCTATGCATAAAATTACTGCGAGCCTGAACTATGTCGGAATTACGCGTAATTCCGACTATTTCTGAAATTGTAAGGCTATATCTGTCTCTGTATTCAAATATTCTATTCCTTGCGTTGAAACGAGACCAAGTTCTTTTCCGCGCTTTTCGACGGTTGCCAGTGTGGAAAACCGAGCGACATCGAGTTGCAGTTTATGATTTTCTCTTCGCAGCTCTTCTGTCTGTTTTGTTAATTGATCTACCTGAAATCCTGTGGTTGTGATTGTGTTTGTCAACCCAAGATATACGATACCCGTTGCGACGATGGCGCCTAAAAGTATTACCCGCACCAAAAGAGTGTGGAGACGCAATGTGAGCCACCAGCGATTGGCTATGATCGCGTGTCTTGCGATGTTCAAACGTGAGAGTAAAAAAAATTTTGGCATATTTTTCTTTGTGTCACTTTATTTTCAGAGCAACCCGCAGTTTTGCGCTTCTGCTTCTCGGATTCGCACGCTGCTCGTTTTCGGATGATGTGATTGGTTTCTTCGTAATAATCTTGAGACGAGCAGCGTGCTGACAACGACAAGCGGGAAAAAATGATGGACACAAGCAGTCTTTACTTTCCTTCTGGAAAAAATGTTTTACTATGCGGTCTTCCAGAGAATGGAAACTAATAACTGCTAGTCGCCCACCAACTTTCAGAATCTCAACGGCTTGTGGAAGTGCGGTTTCGAGTGTATGCAGCTCATCATTCACAGCGATGCGCAATGCTTGAAACGTGCGTGTCGCAGGATGAATGCGCCAGTTTTGCCTCGCACGACTTTTTCGCATATACACTGCTTTGACGATATCGGCGAGTTGTTTGGTTGTTTCAATGCGGATACGTTTTCTTTCATTGATGATCGCTCGACTAATGAGGCGTGCATACCGTTCTTCACCGTATTCCTTAAAAATTTTTGCAAGCATCGCTTCTGACCATGTATTGATGATGCGTTCTGCGCTGAGCGTTTGTAATGCTCGGTTTTCTTTCAAATTCTTTGGATCATCGGATTGCCAAAAACGCATATCGAGTGGACCTGTTGCTTGGAAACTGAACCCCCTTTCTTTATTTTCGAACTGATAACTTGATACTCCGAGATCCAGGAGAATTGCGCATATGTTTTGCATATACGAAGCATTGGCTTCGCATATAAGTTTTATATCCGCAAAACTTCCCTGCTCAAGAATAAATCGATCCTTATATTCCCGCAAAGTCCTTTTCGCTGCTTGAATTGCATCAGGATCTAGATCAATGCCGAGGAGTTTTCCATTCGGTGTTGTTGCTTGCAGTATCGCTTCTGCGTGTCCCCCACCTCCGATTGTTCCATCAATAACATTGTCACCGGATTTGAGATTCAATGCATGTATCACTTCTTGTAAAAGAACGGGCGTGTGCTGAAACAACTTCATGTGCTGTGTTGCTTAGACTCCGAGATCGTGCAGTGCTTCGGCAATATCTCCACTTTCTTTTTCTGTATTATTTTTGTAGCGCTGCCATGTGTTTTCATCCCAGATTTCAAGACGATTATATAAACCGGCGACAACTACCTTTTTTTTGATACTCGCGTACGTTCTGAGGTACTCCGGAATTACGACACGCCCCTGTTTATCCATTTCCACATCCATTGCCCCTGCGAGCATCAAACGCGCGAAGGCTCGGCTTTTGGCTTGCGAGATGGGGAGATTTGCGAGTTTATTCGCAAGTTTTTCCCACTCGCCTTGCGTGTAGACGAATAAACAATTGTCCAATCCCCGTGTGACGATGGCCCCTTTTCGTAAGATTTCGCGAAATTTCGCAGGAATAGCGAGTCGGCCTTTTTCGTCCAGATTGTGAGCGTATTCTCCTATGAACATGGTAAGTTATACACAGTTTTTCAAAGTTTTCCCCACATTTATCCACCTTTTGTATCTTTATATCCATTTTATACCACTTTTGAATGCGCGTCAACCACGCTTTTCCCAAAAAAATTCAAAATGAAAGGACTGTCGCCGACATGCTTATGTCTGTCACCATAATGTGATAGTAAAATGCCATCGCGACGGCTGTGGACAAAAATCGTATTGACATGTGACTTTGCGATGATACGATGAAAGTACAGAAAAAGGTACGACATCGCAACATTTAATTCTATGCACAATAATAAAACTCTTGCGTTATCCCTCCTGACCACCCTGTTGGTCATCACTGGCTGCACCCAAAACCAGACGGTTTTCAATGCCAATGATTCTACGACGGCGAACTCACCGGTGAATGAGAACGTGAATACCCCTGTCAACAATACCAATACAATCGAATCTGATGTCGATACCTCGGACTGGCTGACCTATACCAATGAGGAATACGGCTTTAGTTTTAGGTATCCTGGGAATTGGATGACAAGTGCCAACGACAATAATATCGGGTGCATATCTGATGTTAGTATTGTTTGTGATGTCTATAGTTACGGTAAAGGTTCGTTTGATGATTTTCCGGTTGAGTACGTACATGGAAAAATTGTTATAGAAAATTCGGAGTCGTTTTCTAAAATGTCTGAGAAAGAAATTCTGATGATTGAGCCTGGAAAAGAAACAATGCCACTCATGGAAGAAAATTTTTTAACAATCAATAAATTTCCTGCGTATCGATCACTCAGACAACTAAAAAAAGGTGAACTTTTATATCCTACGGCCCCAGGCTCTACAGAGAAGACAGAACAAACATGGACAGAGATTGAATATAGATATTTTTATGGCAGTAACCTTGTCAGATTAACGTTTAGCATCCAAGGCGAAAACTATCAAAAATTTTACGACATCATAGATTTAATAGGTCAATCATTCGCTAGCACGGCTGTCGATACCTCGGACTGGCTGACGTATACGAATGAGGATTATGGGTTTAGTTTTAAGTATCCGATGCCGTGGCTTTTAAAAGTGAACGATGCTGGATTAGTTTCACTAACAAACGAAACATCTCATGTAAGAGCTAAAATTGTAGTTTTAGAAAATGTTGTTGAAGCAGATATGGACGATGCAACAGCATTAAAATTTGAAGATGGCAGGGAGCCACTCTCATTGGTTTCTGAAGAGTTCATCTCGATTAATGGATTATCTAGTTATCGAGCATTTAGGCAATTAAAAAAGGGAGAGTCTATTTTTACTGCAGATGAACTTAACGAGGTGACTCGCACCGCAATTGAATATACATACTTAAATGAAGATGATCTATTCAGGGTTTGGTTTACAATCGATGGTGAAAATACTGAACCTTTTTATGACATTGTGGATGCCATAGGCAAATCCTTCTCGATGTAGTAATTCGTGTTTCGACCGCTTCCTTTTTTGAAATAAAGCAGGAAATGGCCGGAACGGGAATTAACTCGTACTGGAAACAGACAGTTCGTTCATAACTGAAAGTGAGGTTCAATCATGGAAAGGTTCATTAGACCTGTCCCTTAATAATATTCTTGGAAAAGCATAGTCACCCCATCTTTGTGAGATGTCTATGCCTGTTCAAGATCGACCTGATCGCGGATTATCACAACAATTCCTGGGGTAGTGATGAACTCACTTCCATCGTCAGTGTTC
>Ga0209343_10000763_pt1 | contig 44538 bp, 33 predicted proteins | sample RifCSPlowO2_02_FD_184026 | JGI IMG/M metagenome (GOLD analysis project Ga0209343, IMG submission 184026) | Groundwater microbial communities from Rifle, Colorado - Rifle CSP2_plank lowO2_0.2 (SPAdes) (version 2) | ecosystem: Environmental > Aquatic > Deep subsurface > Groundwater | place...
TGAGCCACTTGCCGGCGTACTCACAGGGTACCGAGTAGCGGTTTCGTCCCATGCTGACCAGGCAGGTGCTGGAAACCCGCGCCGCACGCTCGACGTAACCGTCGAAGGGCGCGGGCATGGGCATCAGTTCGGCCCGCTCCAACTCCAGCACCTCGGCCACGCTCAGCCCGCTGTATTGGGGGTGCGCAAGCTCGCTCCAGAGTGCGCGGCAGCGCTGCCCGAGCCAGGCATTGAGTTCCTCGAAGGAGTGGAATTGGCGGTCTTGGGCGTCCAGCCAGATACGCCTGCGACTGTCCTGCACGTTCTTTTCGACGATGCCCTTTTCCCAACCTGAGGCGACGTTGCAGAAATCCGGATCGAACAGGTAGTGCGCGCACATCACCGCGAAGCGCGCATTCACCGTGCGGCCTTTGCCTTTATTGACCTTGTCGACAGCCGTCTTCATGTTGTCGTAAATGCCTCGGCGTGGCACGCCGCCTAAGGCGCTGAACGAGCGCGTATGCGCGTCGAACAGCATCTCGTGACCTTGGCTCGGATAAGCCACCAGCCAGAAGGCACGGCTCGCGCACAGCTTCAGGTGCGACACCTGCATGCGCCGGTAAATGCCGCCGATCAGCAAACCTTCCTCGCTCCAGTCAAACTGAAACGCCTCGCCAAGGGCAAAGGTCAACGGCACAAAGGCGTGCGCTGCCTTGCCCTGATCCCCGCGCCAGGCACGGACAAACGCGGTGAGCTGGCTGTAGCCACCGTCATAACCCTCGGCTTTGATTTGCGCCAGCAGCGCCTTGGCACTGCGCCGTTGTTGCTTGGGACGCAGCGAGTCGGCTTTAAGCGCCTGCTCCAGCGTTGCGTGAAAAGCACTCAGCTTGTTGAAGACCGCACGGCGTTGGTACACCGGCTGCTTGGCCTCCGGTGCTCTGACCCACTTGCGGATCGTGTTACGCGCCAATCCGGTGCGCTTGGTTATCTCATGCAGCGACAGCTTGTCGCGAAAATACATCCGCCGAATTTTGCCCATCATTTCCATACTGATCACCCTGTGTTCTCCTGCTCAAAAATTGAGCAGAAGCAGTTGAACACCTGGGTCAGTTTTCAGTCGGCAGAACAGCCTCTACTGGGTCAGTTTTCGGTCAGCGGCAACACAATGGTGTAGTTTGTCTTCGTGGATTTCTTCTTTTTCTTATTCGTGAGTGGGTGTAACGCCCATGTGATTTTTTTGTTGTCAAAGTCAAATTAAAGGCAATAAAAAACCCAGTCATTTGACTGGGTTTTTGTTATATGGCTCCGCGACCTGGACTCGAACCAGGGACCCAATGATTAACAGTCATTTGCTCTACCGACTGAGCTATCGCGGAACAACGGACCGTATGTTACTGATTCAAAAGGTTAAGTCAACACTCCTGTAAGCAAAACGGCGCGGCGAGGGAGGCTCTACAGCGCCGTTTTACTCGGCCTCAAGGCTTAGATCACTTGAGCTATGGCGCGCGTAACGGCATCGAGGTTGTTGCGGTTCAGTGCGGCGACGCAGATGCGGCCGGTCCCGACGGCGTAGATGGCAAACTCGCTCTTCAGGCGTTCAACCTGTTCTGCGTTGAGGCCGGAGTAGGAGAACATACCCCGTTGCCGTGCAACAAAGCTGAAATCGCGTTTGGCGCCTTGGGCGGCCAGTTGCTCGACCATGGCCATGCGCATGTCGCGGATGCGTTCGCGCATTTCAGCCAGTTCTTGCTCCCACATGGCCCGCAGTTCAGCGCTGTTGAGCACGCTGGCGACGACGGTGGCGCCGTGGGTGGGTGGGTTGGAGTAGTTGGTGCGAATCACGCGCTTGGCTTGTGACAGTACGCGGCCAGCCTCTTCTTTCGAGTTGGTGACGATTGAGAGGGCACCTACGCGCTCGCCATACAGAGAGAAGGACTTTGAGAACGAACTGGAGACCAGGAAGTTCAGCCCCGAATCAGCAAACAAGCGCACGGCGGCGGCGTCTTGCTCAATGCCATCGCCAAAGCCCTGGTAGGCGATGTCGAGGAAGGGCACATGCTCGCGCTCGCGTACGACGTCCAGCACGGCTTGCCAATCGTCCAGGCTCAGGTCGACGCCCGTTGGGTTATGGCAGCAGGCATGCAACACCACGATCGAGCGGGGTGGCAGGCTCTTAAGGTCGGCGAGCATGCCGGCACGATTGACGCCGTGGTTGGCGGCATCGTAGTAGCTGTAGTTCTGCACGGGAAAGCCTGCGGCTTCAAATAGGGCGCGGTGGTTTTCCCAGCTTGGATCGCTGATCGCCACTACGGCGTTCGGCAGCAGACGCTTGAGAAAGTCCGCGCCGGTTTTCAGAGCGCCGGTGCCGCCGACCGATTGAGTGGTGACTACACGGCCGGCCGCCAGCAGTTCGGAGTCGCTGCCAAACAGCAGCTTTTGCACGGCCTGGTCGTAGGCAGCAATGCCCTCGATAGGCAGATAGCCGCGTGGTGCGTGGGCTTCAATGCGTGCTTGTTCGGCCGCAGCGACAGCGCGCAGCAACGGAATACGACCCTCTTCGTTGAAGTAAACGCCAACACCCAGGTTCACCTTGTGGGTACGAGGATCGGCATTGAAGGCTTCATTGAGACCCAGAATAGGATCGCGCGGCGCCATTTCGACGGCAGAGAACAGGCTCATTATGCGGCAGCTCTAAAGAAAGACTGAGGGCATGCAACACCTCGCTACGACTAGCGTTAGGGGTTGCGCAGACGGGTCGCTATTATAGCGACCAAGGACGTGCGCGGCGACAGCGCCAGCACGCTTTTCACCGGGGTTTGACGCCCATTGTGCAAATGCGTCACAGGCGTTTGTCGAGGTATGCATGTCGCAGTTTGAATTGGTCACGCGTTTTCAACCGGCTGGCGATCAGCCTGAGGCCATCCGCCTGATGGTCGAGGGCTTGGAAGCCGGTCTTGCGCATCAAACTCTGTTGGGGGTTACCGGCTCCGGCAAGACCTTCAGCATCGCCAACGTGATCGCCCAAGTGCAGCGCCCGACCCTGGTACTGGCGCCGAACAAGACCCTGGCCGCGCAGTTGTACGGCGAGTTCAAGAGCTTCTTCCCGAACAATGCGGTTGAGTATTTCGTTTCCTATTACGACTACTACCAGCCGGAAGCCTATGTGCCGTCCTCGGACACCTTTATCGAGAAGGATGCCTCGATCAACGATCACATCGAGCAGATGCGTCTGTCGGCGACCAAGGCACTGCTCGAACGTGGTGATGCAATCATCGTCACCACGGTGTCCTGTATCTACGGTCTGGGCGATCCTGAGTCGTACCTGAGGATGGTTCTGCACCTCGATCGTGGCGACAAAATGGATCAGCGTGCCTTGCTGCGTCGCCTGGCCGACCTGCAATACACCCGCAATGACATGGAGTTCGCCCGCGCCACGTTTCGCGTGCGTGGCGATGTAATCGATATTTTTCCGGCTGAATCGGACCTGGAGGCCATCCGTGTCGAGTTGTTCGATGACGAGGTGGAGACGATCAGTGCGTTCGACCCGCTGACCGGCGAAGTGATTCGTAAGCTGCCGCGCTACACCCTCTATCCCAAGAGTCACTACGTGACGCCGCGGGAGAAATTGCTGGAGGCGGTGGAGCAGATCAAGGTCGAGCTCAAGGAGCGTCTGGAGTACCTGCGCACTAACAACAAGCTTGTGGAAGCCCAGCGGCTGGAGCAGCGCACGCGGTTCGACCTGGAGATGATCGTCGAGCTGGGCTACTGCAACGGCATCGAAAACTACTCGCGCTATCTGTCCGGGCGCGAATCCGGGGCGCCGCCGCCGACCTTGTTTGATTACCTGCCGGACAACGCCTTGCTTGTGATCGACGAATCCCACGTCAGCGTTTCGCAGGTCGGCGCCATGTACAAGGGCGACCGCTCGCGCAAGGAAACCCTGGTGGAGTACGGCTTCCGCTTGCCGTCGGCGCTGGATAACCGGCCGATGCGTTTTGACGAGTGGGAGGCGATCAGTCCGCAGACCATTTTTGTCTCTGCGACCCCCGGCAATTACGAAGCCGAGCACGCTGGACGAGTGATTGAGCAGGTGGTGCGACCTACCGGGTTGGTCGATCCGATGATCGAAGTGCGGCCGGCACTGACCCAGGTTGATGATCTGCTGTCGGAGATCAACAAACGGGTGGCCCTGGAGGAGCGGGTACTGGTCACCACGCTGACCAAACGGATGGCTGAAGACCTGACCGATTACCTCGGCGATCACGGCGTGCGCGTGCGTTACCTGCACTCGGATATTGATACCGTGGAGCGGGTTGAGATCATCCGCGACTTGCGTATCGGTGCCTTCGACGTATTGGTGGGGATCAACCTGTTACGCGAAGGGCTGGATATGCCAGAGGTGTCGTTGGTGGCGATTCTGGATGCGGACAAGGAAGGTTTTTTGCGCTCAGAGCGCTCGCTGATCCAGACCATCGGCCGCGCCGCACGCAACCTCAATGGCCGGGCGATTCTCTACGCCGACCGCATGACGGGCTCCATGGAGCGGGCTATCGGCGAGACCGAGCGGCGCCGTGACAAGCAGATCGCCTTTAACCTGGCCAATGGCATTACCCCCAAGGGCGTGTTCCGCGACGTCAAGGACATCCTCGAAGGTGCCACGGTTCCGGGCTCGCGCAGCAACAAGCGCCGCGGTATGGCCAAGGCTGCCGAGGAGGCGGCGCGCTACGAGAACGAGTTGCGCTCACCGAGTGAGATCAACAAGCGCATTCGCCAGATGGAAGAGAAGATGTACCAGCTGGCCCGCGATCTGGAATTCGAAGCCGCGGCGCAACTGCGCGACGAGATTCATAAGCTGCGTGAGCGCCTGTTGCAGGTGTAGGGCACGGGCTTCTAGCGGCGAGCGAAGATAATCAGGCTGACGCCCAGCAGGGTGGCCAGGCACGCGCCCAGGGCGGTGAGGCTTAGCTGTTCGTTGAGCAGCAGGTAACCCAGCAGCAGGGCCACCACTGGATTGACGAAGGCAAAGGTCGACACCAGGCTGGCCGGCACTTCGCGCAGCAGCCAGAAATAGGCTGGATACACGCCGAGGCTGACCGGTAGCACCAGGTACAGCAGCCATAGCCAGGCCTCGCGGCTGAGGTTGGTCGTCGGCAGGTGTTGCCAGTCGCCATGCCAAACACCGAACAGCCCCAGCAGGCTGGCACCGATCAGCATCTGCAGGCTCAAACCGCGCCAACTGGAGCTGAATGGCGGGCGCTGACGCAGCAGCCAGGCGCCACAGGCCCAAAGCAAGGTGGCCAGCACCACCAGGGCGCCGGCAAACCATTGTGCGCTGTTCGCCGTGGCGCCCAGGCTATTGCTCATCAACAAAACGATGCCGGCGCTGGCAATCAGCAAGCCGATCAACACCCCGGTCGGCGGCCGCTCGCCCAGCAGCCATTCCAGGGCCACGCTCCACAGCGGTAGGGTGGTGTAGAGCATCGCCAGAATGCCGGTGGGCAGGTACTGGTTGGCGTAGATCAACACGCCCTGGCCCACGGCAATCAACAGCACGCCACCGGCCAGCGCGCTGCCCCAGTCGCTGCGCTGGATTGGCGCGCGCGGCTGGCTCAAGGTCCAGGCCAGTGCCAAGCCGCCGGCGAGGAAAAAACGCAAGGCGCCGAGCAGGAAGGGCGGCAACTCGCGCAGCAGAAAGTGGTTGGCCAGGTAGGTGGTGCCCCAGCCGATGTAGACCACGGCAAAGGCGATGACGATCAATAGGCTGCGGGAACGGGCGGGGCTGGACATGTGTACCTGGCGGGCGGCGGGCGCTGAGGGTCAGTGGGCGGCGCTATGGACGTTGCTGGCCGTGCTCGGCAGGTGACGGCTGAAAAACACCGCGAGCATGCTGATGCCCAGGGCAATGCCGATAAAATGGAAGGCGTCATTGTAGGCCATGATGCTGGCCTGCTGGTGGGTCATCTCGCTGAGCTTGCCGAGGGCGGCCTGTTGGCTGCCGAGGGTTTCGCTCCACAGTTGCAGGCGTTCGGCGACCTGCGGGTTACTCGGCACCAGGGCCTCACGCAGGTAGTCGAAATAGGTTTTCGCCCGGGCGTCGATCAGCGTCGCGATCAGGGCGATGCCGATGGCGCCACCGAGGTTGCGCAGGACGTTGAACAGGCTGGAAGCGGAGCCGGCATCCTCGACGCGCAGGTAGGCGGTGGCGATCAGCGACAGGGTCACCATCACAAACGGCAGGCCGAGGGCGCGCAGCAGTTGGATCTGGTTCAACTGATCGCCGGCAAAGTCCGGGTTGAGCACCCCGGAGGCAAAGTTGGCGATGCCGAACATGGCAAAGCCAAAGGCGCACAGCCATTTTGGCGAGATGTATTTCATGATCTTCGGCACCAGCGGGATGATCAGCAACTGCGGCGCGCCCATCCACATGATCACTTCGCCGATCTGCATGGCGTTGTAGCCCTGAATTTGCGCCAGGTACAACGGCAGCGCGTAAACCGAGCCGTACAGGCCGATGCCCAGGCCAACGCTGGAAATGCTGCACAGGCCGAAGTTGCGGTTGCCGAGGATGCGCAGGTTGAGCAGCGGGTTGTCGCGGGAAAACTGCAGGATCACGAAGAGGATCAGGCTGATCGCCGCTGTCGCACCGAGCCCGACGATCAAATTGGATTCCAGCCAGTTGTTGCGGTGGCCTTCTTCGAGGAATACCTGCAGGCAGCCCAGACCCATGGCCATGGTCAGAATGCCGGCGTAGTCGGCGCTATTGAGCATGTGCCACTGGGTGGCTTTCTTTTCCAGGCCATAGAGCAGCCCAGCGATCATCAGCAGGCCGGGCGGCACGTTGATGTAGAAGATGTATTCCCAGCCGAAATTCTCTGTCAGCCAGCCGCCCAGGGTCGGGCCGATGGCAGGGGCGAAGGTGGCCGTGACGGCAAACAGGGCCATGCCTTTGGCGCGGTGATGCTCGGGCAGTTTGATCAGGATCAGGGTGAAGGCCAGGGGGATCAGTGCGCCGCCGGTCAGGCCCTGGAAGGCGCGAAACACGATCATGCTCTCCAGGCTCCAGGCCATGGAGCAGAGCAGTGAGGCCACCAGGAAAAACGCCGAAACCCACACCGCCAGACGGCGAGCCGAAAACACCTGCACCAGCCAGGTGGTCAGCGGGATCATGATGATTTCCGCCACCAGGTAGGAGGTGGAAATCCACGAGCCTTCTTCCAGGGTGGCCGACAGCGCGCCCTGGATGTCTTTCAGTGAGGCGTTGGTGATCTGGATGTCGAGCACCGCCATAAAGGCGCCGAGCAGGGCGCTCATCACCGCGATCCAGTCCCGTCGGCTGGGTTCGCCGACGGGCCGGATCAGTTGGTCAGCGGGCACCGCTGGCGGCCTTGAGCGAAACCTTGACCAGCACCGACATGCCTGGGCGGATATTGCCCTTGAGTGGGTTGTCGGTGGCAAAGGTCAGTTTCACCGGGATGCGTTGCACCACCTTGGTGAAGTTGCCGGTGGCGTTGTCCGGTGGCAGCAGGCTGAACTGCGCGCCGGAGGCGGCAAACAGGCTGTCGACGCGGGCGCTGATCGGCGTGTCGGGGTAAGCATCGAAGATCAGTTCGGCGCTTTGGCCGACGGCCATGGGGCCGATCTGGGTTTCCTTGAAGTTGGCCTGAATCCAGATGTCTGTGTCGGGCACCAGGGACAGCAGGTAGGTGCCGGTTTGCACATACTGGCCGTTACGCGCGGCGCGCTGGCCGACCAGGCCGCTGATCGGCGCACGGATCTGCGTGCGGCCGAGGTTGAGTTCGGCTTGGGCCACTTCGGCGCGGGCGTTGGCGATTTGCGCGTCGAGGCGCTTGATCTCGGCATCCAGCGCATCGACCTGTTGGCGCTGGGCCTGCAAATCGGCCTGGGCCTTGCTCACCTGGGAGCGGGCGATGCGGCTGTCGGCGGCCAGGGTGGTGACCCGTTCTTCCGAGATGTAGCCAGGCTTGCGCAGGGTGCGGGCGCGGGACAGGTCGATTTGGGTGCGGCCGAGGGTGGCTTCACTGGCGCCCACGTCGGCCTGGCTGGCGGCGATCAGGCTGGCTTGTTGGGCCAGTTTGCTGCGCGCTTGCAGGTGCTCGGCCTCGCGGGTGGCCAGGGCGGCGCGCGCGCGGTCGAGGGCCAGGCGGAAGTCGTCGGCTTCCAGCTCAAGCAGCAGGTCACCTTTTTCCACGTGCTGGTTGTCAGTCACCAGTACCTTGGTAACTCGGGCGCTGAGCTGGCTGGACACGCGGGTGATTTCGCCCTGCACGTAGGCATTGTCGGTGCTTTCGATAAACCGTCCGATCAGCAGCCAATGGGCAAACAGGCCGCCCACCAGCAGTGTCAGCAGGACGACAAAAATCAGCAGGCGACGTTGCAATTGGGCGGGCATGGCGCGACTCGGTGGCTGGCGAGTGAAAGCGGGCCAATCTAACAGTGTTCCCTGGGTGTAAGTAGTCGGTACTATTCGGAAACTTTGTTGCTTGTGAGAAACAATCATGGGATTGGATGACGCGCTGATTTTTACTCGGGTGGTCGAGTGTCACAGCTTTACCCAGGCGGCGCTGGGGTTGGCCATGCAGAAGTCGACGGTCAGTCGGCGGATTGCCTTGCTTGAGGAGCGCCTCGGTGTGCGCTTGCTCAATCGCACCACGCGCAAACTGCGCCTGACCGAGGTGGGGCAGGCCTATTACGATCGCTGCCGGCAAATCATGCTGGACTTTGCCGAGGCCGAGCAGGCGGTCATGCAGCTGCAATTGCAGCCCTCCGGTCTGCTACGCATCACCGCCTCCATCGAGTTTGGCCAGTTGTTACTGGGTCGGGTGCTGGGTGAGTTTATGCGCGAGTACCCAGAGATCACCGCTGAGGTGGAGATCACCTCGCGCAAGGTCGATCCCTTGGAGGAGGCGGTGGATATTGCCATTCAGGTCGGCTTGCCCCAGGACTCGACGCTGATCGCCAGGCGCCTGCTGTCCACTGGGCGCAGTCTGTGTGCCAGCCCGGATTATCTGGCCCGCTATGGCACGCCGCAGACGGTGGCCGACCTGGCGCAGCATCGCGCCATTCTGTTGCCCCAGGACTCGCCACGGTATTGGCCGGTGCAGGAGCAGAACATTGCCTGTCAGCGGGTGTTGGCCTGCAACAACATCACCTTTGCCCGTGAGGCGGCCCTGGCGGGCGCGGGGATTGCCGGCTTGCCGTACATGATCGGTCGCGAGGCGGTGCAAAGCGGTCGCCTGGTCGAGTTGCTGCCCCAGGCCCGCCTGCCGACCAGCGAGATCTATGCGCTGTACCCCTCGCGGCGTTTCCAGGCCATGAAGGTCAAGGCCTTTCTGGACTTCCTGATCAGCCGCCTGCCGGTCGAGGAGGGGCCTTTGCTGTAGCCTTGATGTTAAGATTCGCCGCTTGTTTGATCTGCCGTATTGAGAGCTGCCATGACCACTGTTCGTACCCGTATCGCGCCATCCCCGACTGGCGACCCGCACGTTGGCACCGCGTACATCGCCTTGTTCAACCTGTGCTTCGCGCGCCAGCATGGCGGTCAGTTCATCCTGCGTATCGAAGACACCGACCAGCTGCGCTCGAGCCGCGAGTCCGAACAGCAGATTTTCGACTCCCTGCGCTGGCTGGGCATCGAGTGGGACGAGGGCCCGGATGTCGGTGGTCCCCATGGCCCGTACCGGCAGAGCGAGCGCGGCGAAATCTATAAGAAGTACTCCGATGAGCTGATCGCCAAGGGGCACGCCTTCCCGTGCTTCTGCAGCGCCGAGCGCCTGGATCAGGTGCGTGCCGAGCAGATGGCCAATAAGGAAACGCCGCGTTACGACGGTCACTGCCAGCATCTGGCTCCGGCTGAAGCGCAGCGCCGCATCGCCGCCGGTGAGTCCCATGTGGTGCGCATGCAGGTGCCGAGCGAAGGCGTGTGCCAGGTGCCGGACATGCTGCGTGGCACGGTCGAAATCCCGTGGGATCGCATGGACATGCAGGTGCTGATGAAGGCCGATGGCCTGCCGACCTACTTCCTGGCCAACGTGGTCGATGACCACCTGATGGGCATCACCCATGTGCTGCGCGGCGAAGAGTGGCTGCCCTCGGCGCCCAAGCTGATCAAGCTGTATGAGTATTTTGGCTGGGAGCAGCCGGTGCTGTGTTACATGCCGCTGCTGCGCAACCCCGACAAGAGCAAGCTGTCCAAGCGCAAGAATCCGACCTCGGTAACTTTCTACGAGCGCATGGGCTTTCTTCCGCAGGCGATGCTCAACTACCTCGGGCGCATGGGCTGGTCGATGCCGGATGAGCGCGAGAAGTTCAGCCTGGACGAGATGATCGAGCACTTCGACATCCAGCGCGTGTCGCTCGGTGGGCCGATCTTCGACATGGAGAAACTCTCCTGGCTCAACGGCCAGTGGCTGCGCGAGCTGAGCGTCGAGCGTTTTGCCGCGGAAGTGCAGAAATGGGCGTTCAATCCTGAATACCTGATGCAGATCGCCCCCCATGTGCAGGGCCGGGTCGAGACGTTCAGCCAGATCGCGCCGTTGGCGGGGTTCTTCTTCGCCGGTGGCGTGCCGCTGGATGCCAAGCTGTTCGAGCACAAGAAGTTGTCGCCCGAGCAGGTTCGCCAGGTCATGCAGTTGATCTTGTGGAAGCTTGAAGCGCTGCGTCAGTGGGAGAAAGAGCGCATCACCGGCTGCATTCAGGCGGTGGTCGAGGCCCTGGAGTTGAAGCTGCGCGATGCCATGCCGCTGATGTTTGCTGCGATTAGCGGGCAGGCCAGTTCGGTGTCGGTGCTCGATGCCATGGAGATCATCGGCCCGGACCTGACCCGTTTCCGTTTGCGGCAGGCCTTGGAAATGCTCGGTGGCGTCTCCAAGAAAGAGACCAAGGAGTGGGAAAAACAACTGGCGATGATTGCCGGTTGAGCGCTCGCGGACCGGCGGTAGATACCGCAGGTCCCGGTTAAGTGGTTGTTCTGCTTGCAGAATAAACATAAGTTTTTGAAAAAAGTGTTGACGAGGGTAGGGGCTACGCTTAACATGCGCCCCGTCCTTGAATGGGGGTATAGCTCAGCTGGGAGAGCGCTTGCATGGCATGCAAGAGGTCAACGGTTCGATCCCGTTTATCTCCACCAATTCTTGACTTGAAGCTGGCCACCTCGGCTTCAAGTAGTAACAAAGAGAAGGTTTTGTCCCCTTCGTCTAGTGGCCTAGGACACCGCCCTTTCACGGCGGTAACAGGGGTTCGAGTCCCCTAGGGGACGCCAGTTACACACCGTCGTATCTAGGTGCGGCGGGTCGAGAGACGTTAAATCTGGGGGTATAGCTCAGCTGGGAGAGCGCTTGCATGGCATGCAAGAGGTCAACGGTTCGATCCCGTTTATCTCCACCAATCACTAAGCAATGCGGATAACGTGGCATTGTTTTTCGAAGGATATGTCCCCTTCGTCTAGTGGCCTAGGACACCGCCCTTTCACGGCGGTAACAGGGGTTCGAGTCCCCTAGGGGACGCCATTTTTATACTTTCCCGGTCTTCGGGTTGAAGGGTCATCCAATCGGATGGCCCTTTTGTTTTTCTGTCGAATAAAAATCCCCCGCGCGTTATTGCTGCCCATTTGCCTGGGTTCAGCTTGGGTGCCGCCCGTGCAAAAGCGCATCATGGTGGCCTGAAACCTTGGCGTGGATGGAATGCCCGTGACTGCCCCATATCCCAGTGTGTTGCTTACCCATGCCCGGCGTGAGGATTGCGTGCGGCAGTTGGCGCGCGATCTGGCGCTGCAAGTGGCGAGCATGTTATCGCGGCAGGCGCGCGCCTCGCTGTTGCTGCCCGGCGGCAGCAGTCCGCAGCAACTGTTGCCGTGCCTGGCGGCTGAGCCGCTGGAGTGGGCACGGGTCGATGTCAGCCCAACCGATGAGCGCTGGGTGGCGGCGGATGCCGAACAGAGCAACTGGCGCCTGCTGCAGCAGGGGCTGCCGGCGGCCTGCTGCCTCGATCCGCGTCAGGCGCACACCGCGCAAGCCTCGGCGAGCCTCTGGGCTGACCAGTTGCAGAGCCGCATGCCCTTTGCTGCGGTGCTGCTGGGGATGGGCGAGGATGGCCACTTTGCCTCGTTGTTTCCCGGCATGCCGGGATTGGCCGAAGCGCTTGATCTGCACGCCGCACCAGCTGCCTTGTGCGCCCAGGCGCCCAGTGAGCCACGGCAACGCCTGTCGTTGAACCTGGCAATGTTGCTGCAAACCCAGTGGCTGGGCTTGTTGGCGTTTGGGCAAAGCAAAAAACAGTTGCTTGATGCGGTGTTGGCGGACGCACCGCAGAGCCGTAGGCTACCCTTGCACGCCTTGTTGACGGCGGGGCGCTTGCCGCTGCGCATGTATTGGGCGCCATAGCCGTTACACTGGCCGCTGCATAAGTCTGAACGGGGAGTTGTCATGCTGCATGTCGTTGTCGAGCAGGTTACCGCCGCGCTGGAGCAGCGCTCTGCGGCCCATCGGGAGCGCTACCTGGCGCGCGTGCAGCAGGCTGCCGAGCACGAGCCGCGCCAGCGCCTGGGTTGCTCGAACCTGGCCCATGCCCTGGCGGCCCAGCCGGATGCGGCGCGCTTGATCATCAAGCAGGGCGGCTCGCCGCATATCGCCATCATCTCCAGCTACAACGACCTGCTCTCGGCCCATGCGCCGTACAAGGATTATCCCGATCAGTTGAAAGTGGCATTGGCCAAGGTGGGGGCCACGGCGCAGTTCGCCGCCGGGGTGCCGGCCATGTGCGATGGCATTACCCAGGGCGAGGCGGGGATGCAGCTGTCGCTGTTTTCCCGCGATTTGATTGCCCAGGCCACGGCCATTGGCCTGACCCACGGGATTTTTGACGGCGGCCTGTACCTGGGCATCTGCGACAAGATCGTGCCGGGCTTGTTGATTGGTGCCCTGCATTTTGGCCATTTGCCGGCGGTATTCGTGCCGGCCGGGCCGATGGCCTCGGGCCTGGCCAACAAGGACAAGGCCGCCGTGCGCGAGCGCTTTGTGCGTGGCGAGGCCAGTCGCGACGAGTTGCTGGCGGCCGAGTTGGCGGCCTATCACCAGCAAGGCACCTGCACCTTCTACGGCACCGCCAATACCAACCAGTTGTTGCTGGAGGCCATGGGCCTGCAGGTGCCAGGCAGTGCCTTTGTCCATCCGCAAACATCCTTGCGCGCCTCCCTGACCGCCGAAGCGGCGCGGCTGGTGGCGCGTAACAGCCGCCAAGGCGAGCGTTATCTGCCCCTGGGCGTGCAGATCGATGCTCGGGCGCTGGTGAACGCGGTGGTGGCCTTGCTGGCCTCTGCGGGTTCGACCAATCACAGCCTGCATCTGCCGGCGATTGCGCGGGCGGCCGGCTATGAGCTGATCTGGGAAGATTTTGCCGCGTTGTCGGCGGTCGTGCCCTTGTTGGCGCGGGTTTATCCCAATGGCGCGGCGGATGTGAATCAGTTTCAGGCTGCCGGTGGGCCGGGCTGGCTGATCCGTGAGTTGCTGGGCGCCGGGTTGCTGCACGAGGATGTGCCGACCGTGGCCGGCGAAGGCTTGGCGGCCTATTGCCGTGAGCCTTGGCTGGAAGAGGGGCGCCTGGCCTGGCGTGACTTGCCCGAGCAAAGCCCGGCTGAGGATATTGTCCGCCCGGCAGCAGCGCCCTTCGCGGCGCACAGCGGCTTGCGACTGCTCAGCGGTAATCTGGGGCGGGCGATGGTAAAAACCTCGGCCGTTGATCCCGCGTATTGGCAGCTACGTGCGCCGGCGCGGGTTTTCGACTCCGAGGCCGCCGTGCATCAGGCCTATAACGCGGGCCAGTTGCAGGGTGACCTGGTGCTCGTGGTGCGCTTCCAAGGACCATGCGCCAATGGCATGCCGGAGCTGCACAAGCTGATGCCACTACTGGTCAATCTGCAGCGCAACGGCCAGCGCGTGGCACTGCTCACCGATGGGCGCCTGTCCGGCGCCTCCGGGCAGGTGCTGGCGGCTCTGCACCTGACCCCGGAGGCCGCCGCCGGTGGCCTGCTGGCACGGGTGCAGGAGGGCGACTGGATCAGCCTGGATGCGCTGAGTGGGGCTATGGCGCTGGAGGTTGACGCGGCAGAATTGGCCGCGCGGCAGCCGGCCACGTCGACAGAACAACGGGCGGCCGGGTTTGGCCTGGGCCTGTTCAGTACGCAGCGGCGCCTGGTGGGCCCGGCGGATCAGGGCGCAACGACTTTGCAATGGGAGTGAGTAGGATGAAGCTGACAATGGATCAGGTGTTGAAGCGCGCTCGCCCGGTGCTGCCGGTGTTGGTGATCGAGGATGTTAGTCTGGCGCTGGACCTGGCCGGCGCGCTGCATGCCGGCGGCATCGAGGTGCTCGAGGTGACCCTGCGCACGCCGCGGGCCCTGGATGCCCTGGCGGCGATCCGCAAGGAGTTGCCGCAATTGCTGGTGGGCGCCGGCACCCTGATTCACACCGAACAGTTTCTTGAGGCCCGCGATGCCGGTGCGCAGTTTGCCGTCAGCCCCGGCTGCACCGAACGTCTGGCGGCGGCGGCGGAAGATTCCGGCTTGCCCTATCTGCCGGGGGTGATGACGCCTTCGGAAGTGTTGCTGGCGCTGGAATATGGTTATCGCTCGCTCAAGCTGTTTCCGGCCAACGGCAGCACCAGCGTGAAAATGCTCAAGAGCTTCAAGGGGCCGTTTACCGGCATCCGTTTCTGCCCCACGGGCGGGGTGACCCCGGACAACCTGCTGAGCTTCCTGCGCCTGCCCAATGTGGCCTGCGTCGGCGGCACCTGGATCGCGCCGAGCAACCTGGTGCGCGCCCGCGCCTGGGATCAGATCACCCAATTGGCGGCCGAGGCGCGCAACATCGCCAGTGGCCTGGAGCAGCCATGAGCTGGGATCGGCCGGAGCCCTTTGTGCTCGATCTGCAGGTGCAGGCCGAGGATATCGACGGCCTCGGCCATGCCAACAACGCGGTGTATGTCAGCTGGCTGGAGCGCTGCGCCTGGCGCCACTCCCAGCACCTGGGCCTGGATTTGTCTGAGTACCGGCGCCTGGATCGGGCCATGGCGGTGTTGCGCCATGAGGTCGATTACCTGGCCAGTGCCTACGAGGGTGAGTCGTTGCAGATGGCCACCTGGATCGTCGAATCCGATCAGCGCCTGAAGATGACCCGGCACTTCCAGCTCTGGCGGCCGGCCGATGCCATGACCCTGTTGCGCGCGCGTACCACGTTTGTCTGCATCGAGATTTCCACGGGCAAGCCCAAACGCATGCCGGTGGAGTTTGTCGAGGGCTATGGCCGGGCGCTAAGCGCTTAAGCCAAGTGAGCGGCGTTTTTGTAGCCCGGAGGAAATCCGCGGCGCTGCTCCTGCAGTACAATCGCGCCCCCTTGTCTGCTCTCAGGTTGTTCCCGTGCAAATTGCCTTGGCGCCCATGGAAGGCCTGGTTGATGAAATCCTCCGTGACGTGCTGACCCAAGTCGGCGGCATTGACTGGTGCGTGACCGAATTTATCCGGGTCAGCGAGCGCCTGTTGCCCCTCGCCACTTTTCAGAAACTTGCCCCCGAGCTGGCCAATGGTGCTCGCACCGCGGCCGGTACGCCGTTGCGTGTGCAGCTGTTGGGCTCCGATCCGGTGTGTTTGGCCGATAATGCCGCGTTCGCCTGCACCCTCGGCGCGCCGGTGATTGACCTCAACTTTGGCTGCCCGGCCAAGACCGTCAATCGCTCTCGTGGCGGCGCGGTGCTGCTCAAGGAGCCGGAGCTGCTGTATGCCATCGTTCGCGAAGTGCGCCAGAGCATGCCGGCGGAGATTCCCCTGACCGCCAAGATGCGCCTGGGTTACGCCAGCCCGCACAGCGCCATTGAATGTGCCCAGGCCCTGGAGGCCGGCGGTGCCGCGCAGTTGGTGGTGCATGCGCGGACCAAGGTCGATGGCTACAAGCCGCCGGCCCACTGGGAGTGGGTGGCACGGGTGCAGGACGTGGTCAAGGTGCCGGTGTTTGCCAATGGCGAGGTCTGGTGCCTGGACGACTGGCGGCGCTGCCGTGAGATCAGCGGAGTCGAGGACATCATGCTTGGTCGTGGCCTGGTCTCATGCCCGGATCTGGCGTTGCAGATTGCCGCGGCACGGGCCGGGCAAGAGGTGCGGCCGCTGACCTGGGTCGAGTTGCAGCCACTGCTGCAAGACTTCTGGCGCCAGGCCCGCGCCACCCTGACCCTGCGCAGTGCGCCGGGGCGACTCAAGCAATGGCTGGGCATGCTCACGCGCACCTACCCCGAGGCCATGGCGCTGTTTGTCGCCTTGCGCCGCGAGCTGGATCTGGATCGAATTGATCGGCTGCTGAATATGCCGGCCTGATCCGCTAGCGGTTACGCCTGCGGGCGCTGGCGGGCGTGTTCAAGCAGGGCGCGAAAGGCGGGCAGGGGCAGGGGCTTGCTGTACAGGTAGCCCTGGTACAGATGACAGCCCTGCTGAACGATCAGCTCCAGTTGCTCTTGGTGCTCGACCCCTTCGGCGATCACCTCCAGGCCCAGGCTCATCGCCATGGCGACAATGGCGCGGATGATCTCGGCATCGTTGGGGTCATCGCTGGCATCGCGGACGAACGACTGGTCGATTTTCAACACGTCCACTGGCAGGCGCTTGAGGTAGGTGAGTGACGAGTAGCCGGTGCCGAAGTCGTCCATGGCAAAGCTGAGGCCGAGCCTCTTCAATTGCTGCATCTTGCTGATGGTGTCATCGATATTGTGGATGACGATGCCTTCGGTGATCTCCAGGGTCAGCATGGCGCTGCCCAGCCGGCTGCTGCGCAGGCTGCTCTCGACGCGCTCGACAAAGCCCGGCTGGCGGAACTGGCGCGGGCTGATGTTGACGCACAGGCTGAAGTTGCTGGCGTCGATCAAGCCGGCCTTGAGCAGTTCGGCGCACACATGACAGGCCTCGGTAAGCACCCAGTCACCGACCTCGACGATCAGCCCGCTTTCTTCCAATACATCGATAAACAGCGCCGGCGACTGCGGCCCCTGCTGCGGATGTAGCCAGCGCAGCAAGGTTTCGGCGCCGATAACCAGGCCGCTGCGGGCATCCACCTGGGGCTGGAAATACAGCTCGAATTCGCCGCGGGCCAAGGCCAGGCGCAGATCGTTTTCCAGGCGCAGGCGGGCGCTGGCGGCTTCCTGCATGTTGCGGCGGAACATCTGCACGGTATTGCGCCCCGAGGCTTTGGCGCGGTACAGGGCGATGTCGGCGCGCTTGAGAATGTCGGCCGGAGTGTCGCCGTGGTCGGGGATCAGGGCCATGCCGATGCTGGGCGTGACCTGCAGGCGATGGCCTTCCAGGGTCATGGGCGCGGCCAGCAGCTGGCGCAGTTTGTTGGCGATGTCGCGGGTTCGGCGCACGACTTCGGTGCGACTGCCCGAGAGGCCGGAGAGCAGTACGACAAACTCGTCTCCGCCCAGGCGCGCTACCGTGTCTTCCTGGCGGATGCTGCTTTCCAGGCGGGCGGTAACCATCTTCAACACGGCATCGCCCAGCGGATGGCCGAGCGAATCGTTGATGTGCTTGAAGTGGTCGAGGTCGAGAAACAGCAAGGCACCGCGCAGGTTATGGCGCTTGAGCAGGGAGATTTGCTGGCTCAGACGGTCCATCAGTAGGGCGCGATTGGGCAGGTTGGTCAGGGAGTCGTGGTAGGCCAGGTGTTGGATCTGCGCCTGGGCCTGCTTGAGGTCGCTGATGTCGCGGGCGATCAGCAACAGGCAATCCTGCTGGTCGATGCTGATCGGTTGCACCGAGACCTGCACCGTGAGCAGGCCGCCACTGTGGTTGCGCACCAGCATCTCCTGATTGCGCACAAAACCGTCGCGGCGGATGGTTTGCAGCAGGGTTTGCCGTTGGCTGGGCTCGGCCCAGATATTGATTTCCAGGGCCGTGCGGCCCAGCACCTCGTCGGCCCGGTAGCCGGTCAGGCGGGCGAAGCCCTCGTTGACCTCCAGGTAGCGCGCGCTGTCGCGCTCGGTGATGGTGATGGCGTCGGGGGAGGCGTGGAAGGCCTTGGCGAATTTTTCTTCGCTGAGCTGGCGGGCACGTTCGGTGAGTTCCCGGGCGGTCTCGTCGCGGAAGGTGGTGGCCACGCAGTCTTCGTCGCCCATTTTGATCAGCCGGGCGGAAACCAGGCAGGTGAGAATTTGCCCGTCCTTGCGTTGAAACTGGGCGCGGGCGTTATCCAGGCGCTGCTCGCCGATGGTGCTGGCAAGCAATTGCTCGCGCACGTTGCGATCGCGCCAGAAGTTCAGTTGCAGGGAGGTCTTGCCGATCACCTCGGCCGGCTGCCAGCCAAATACCTGGCTGAAGCTGGGATTGATCTCCAGAAAGGTGCCGTCGCGCAGGCGGGTCAGGCACACCGGCTCGGTGCTGGCCTGGAACAGGCTGACGAATTTTTCTTCGGAGGCGGCCAGTGCCTGCTCGCGCAGGGTGCGGGCGGTGATGTCATGCAGCACGCCGATCATGCGCATGGGCTGGCCCTGGGCGTCGCGGTAGAGCTTGGCGGTGCTCTCCAGGTAGCGGGTGCTGCCATCGGCATGGCAGGCCCGGTAGGTGACGCGAAAATCCTCGCGCAGGCCGTCGCGCAACTGGCGGAAAACCTCCAGTGCCTTGCGTTGTTCATCCTCCGGAATGAACTGGAAGAAGCCGCCCGTAGGTCCCTCGTACGGCTGCTCGGCCAGGCCGTGCTGGGCGCTGGCACGGGCCGAGGCGTAGATCTGGTCGCTGCCCAGTTGCCAGTCCCAGAGGCCCAACTCGGCGCTTTCCAGGGCCAGGCTGAGACGCTCCTGGCTGTCCTGCAGGGCTTGCTCCTGGCGCCGTTGGCGGGTGACGTCGCGCACGGTCAGAACCAGGCAGGGGTTGCCATCGATCTGGCACTCGGCGCCATACAGCAGGTTGCTGCTGGAGCGGCCGTCGCGGTGATGCAGCTCGACTTCCAGGCTGTCCAGGCGGCCATCCTTGGCCAGCGCATCGAGCATGCGCTGGCGCTCGGCCGGGCTGGCCCAGATGTTTAGCTCGCTGGAGGTGCGCCCGGTGGCTTCGCTCTGGCTCCAGCCGAATTGGCGCTCGAAGGCCGGATTGACCTCGATAAACACGCCGCTGGCGCGGTCGGTGATGACCATGGTGTCGGGGGTGGTGCGGAAGGCTTTGGCAAACTTGTCCTCACTGGCGCGCAGGGCTTCATCGTGGTTGACGGGGGCGCGGTGTGGGTCAAGTGGCTTCATGCAGCGGTATCCATTGGTTAGGGGCGGCCGATGTGCCGGCGGTTAACCTTGTTTTTATGGGGTGCAAGGTAGCCGGTTGCTCTCTGTCGGTGCAAGGTCGGCCTGTGCCTCGAGCAGGGCCATAAAGGCTTTGGCGGCATTCGACAGGGTGCGCTCGCTGTGCCGGATATAGCCCAGGCGCCGCTGCAACTGGATGCCGGCCAGGGGCAGGCGCACCACCTGCTCATCGAGCATGGTGCGCGGCAGCACACTCCAGGCCAGGCCGATCGACACCATCATCTTGATGGTCTCCAGGTAGTTGGTGCTCATGCCGATATTCGGCACCAGGCCCTCGGCCTCGAACAGCCGGCGCACTATATGGTGGGTAAAGGTGTTGTCGCCGGGAAACACCGCCGGGTGGCCGGCCACGTCGGCCAGGCTGACCGGGCCAAGGCAGGCCAGCGGGTGTTCGGGGGCGGCGACAAAGTCCAGCGGGTCGTCCCACACGCCCACGGCGCGCACCGGCTCGCGGGTTTGCGGGGCGAGGGTGATCACCGCCAGTTCGGCGCGGCCGTGCAGCACCTCTTCATAGGCCACCTCGGAGTCGAGAAACTGAATATCCAGGGCCACCTGCGGGTGGGCACGGGTAAAGGCGCGCAGCAACGGCGGCAGGCGATGCAGGCCAATATGGTGACTGGTGGCCAGGGTCAGGCGGCCGCTCACTTCGCCGCTGAGGTTGCTCAGGGCGCGGCGGGTGTCATCCAGCACGCCGAGAATGCGATATGCGCGGGGCAGCAGGGCGCGACCGGCTTCGGTGAGGTTGATCTCGCGGCCGAGGCGATCGAACAGGCGCACCTGCAGTTGTTGCTCAAGGCCGGCGATGCGTTTGCTGATGGCCGGTTGGGTCAGGTGCAGGCGCTCACCGGCCAGGGAGAAGCTGCCGGTTTCGGCAATGGCGATAAAGGCATTCAGGCTGGCCAGGTCCATGGGCGCTCCGCTGTCAGAGGGGATGGCGTCAGCTTAAGGCTATTCCTGTCGGTTATCCAAAGCATAAAAAGAATGAATTTGAGTTATTTTGCCTGAGGCCATAGCATTTGCTGCATACGCCTGGGGTGAGTGTGTGAGCCGCCCCTGAACACACCACGCCTGATGATGAGGGTTGCTCCATGGCCGGCAAAACGCTGTATGACAAGCTCTGGGATGCGCATGAGGTCAAGCGCCGTGATGATGGTTCGTCGCTGATCTATATCGACCGGCACATCCTCCATGAAGTGACCTCGCCGCAGGCCTTCGAGGGGCTGCGTCTGGCCGGCCGCCAGCCATGGCGGATCGACGCCAACATCGCCACCCCGGACCATAACGTGCCGACCACCAAGGCCGAGCGCCAGGGCGGCCTGGAAGCCATCGCCGATGAAGTGTCGCGCCTGCAGGTGCAGACCCTGGATGAGAACTGCGATGACTTCGGCATCCTCGAATTCAAGATGAACGACAGCCGCCAGGGCATCGTTCACGTGGTCGGCCCGGAGCAGGGCGCCACCCTGCCGGGGATGACCGTGGTCTGCGGCGACTCGCACACCTCGACCCACGGCGCGTTCGGCGCCCTGGCCCATGGCATCGGCACCTCGGAGGTCGAGCATGTGCTTGCTACCCAGTGCCTGGTGGCCAAGAAAATGAAAAATATGCAGGTGCGCGTCGAGGGCCAGTTGCCCGCCGGCATCACCGCCAAGGACATCGTGCTGGCGATTATCGGCAAGATCGGCACCGCCGGCGGCAACGGCCATGCCCTGGAGTTTGCCGGCAGCGCGATTCGCGAACTGTCGATGGAAGGACGCATGACCCTGTGCAACATGGCCATCGAAGCCGGTGCGCGGGTGGGCGTGGTGGCGGCGGATGAAAAAACCATCGCCTACGTCAAGGGTCGCACCTTTGCCCCCAAGGGGGAGGATTGGGATAAGGCCGTGGCGGCCTGGGCCGGTCTGGTGTCCGATGCCGATGCGCACTTCGACACTGTGGTTGAGCTGGACGCTGCGCAGATCAAGCCGCAAGTCACCTGGGGCACCTCGCCGGAGATGGTTCTGCCGGTGGATGCGCAGGTGCCGGACCCAGCGGTCGAAGCCGACCCGGTCAAGCGTGACTCGATCATCCGGGCCTTGAAGTACATGGGCTTGAACGCCAATCAGGCGATCACCTCGATCCAGCTGGACCGGGTGTTTATCGGCTCCTGCACCAACTCGCGGATCGAAGATTTGCGCGCCGCTGCCGAGGTGGCCAAGGGCCGCAAGGTCGCCAGCACCATCAAGCAGGCGCTGGTGGTGCCAGGCTCCGGTCTGGTCAAGGCGCAAGCCGAAGCCGAAGGCCTGGATCGGATCTTTATCGAAGCCGGTTTTGAATGGCGTGAGCCGGGCTGCTCCATGTGCCTGGCAATGAACCCGGACAAACTCGGCAGTGGCGAGCATTGCGCGTCCACCTCCAACCGCAACTTCGAAGGCCGTCAGGGCGCCGGCGGGCGCACCCATCTGGTCAGCCCGGCGATGGCTGCGGCCGCCGCGGTGACCGGGCGCTTTATCGATGTGCGCGAATTGACCCAAGCCTGAGGAGCTAGATGATGAAAGCCTTTACCCAACACGGTGGCTTGGTGGCTCCGCTGGATCGTGCCAACGTCGACACCGACCAGATCATCCCCAAGCAGTTCTTGAAGTCGATCAAGCGCACCGGCTTTGGCCAGAACCTGTTCGATGAGTGGCGCTATCTGGATGTCGGTCAGCCGGGGCAGGATTGCTCGCAGCGCCCGGTCAACCAAGGCTTCGTGCTCAACTTCCCGCGTTATCAGGGCGCCAGCGTGCTGCTGGCGCGGGAGAACTTCGGTTGCGGCTCCAGTCGCGAGCACGCGCCCTGGGCGCTGGAAGAGTACGGCTTTCGCGCGGTGATCGCGCCGAGCTACGCCGACATCTTCTTCAACAACAGCTTCAAGAACGGCATGCTGCCGATCATCCTGAGCGAGGCCGAAGTGGATGAATTGTTCCAGCAGGCTGAGGCGTGCGAGGGCTACTCGCTGAGCATCGATCTGGCGGCGCAAACCGTGACTCGCCCGGACGGCAAGCTCTACCACTTTGAAGTGGACGCTTTCCGCAAGCATTGCCTGCTCAATGGCCTGGACGACATCGGCCTGACCCTGCAGGACCGCGATGCGATCAAGGCTTTCGAACGTAAACACCAGCAGAACAACCCCTGGTTGTTCGGCGCGATCAAGTAATTCAGGAATTAAGCATGAGCAAGCAGATTCTGATTCTCCCAGGCGACGGTATCGGCCCGGAAATCATGGCCGAAGCGGTCAAGGTGCTGGAGCTGGCCAACGCCAAGTACAACCTGGGCTTTGCGCTGAGCTTTGATGAGCTGGGCGGCGCCGCCTACGACAAGTACGGCGTGCCGCTGGCCGATGAAACCCTGGAGCGTGCGCGCGCCGCCGATGCCATCCTGCTCGGCGCCGTGGGTGGGCCGAAGTGGGACAAAATCGAGCCGGCCCTGCGCCCGGAGCGCGGCCTGCTGAAAATTCGCTCGCAACTGGGCCTGTTCGCCAACCTGCGCCCGGCCATTCTTTACCCGCAACTGGCCGACGCTTCGTCGCTCAAGCCGGACGTGGTGGCCGGTTTGGACATCCTCATCGTGCGTGAGTTGACCGGCGGCATCTACTTCGGCCAGCCGCGCGAGAGCAAGGTGCTCGAAAACGGCGAGCGCATGGCCTACGACACCCTGCCGTACAGCGAAAGCGAAGTGCGCCGGATTGCCCGCGTCGGCTTCGACATGGCCCGCGTGCGCGGCAACAAGCTGTGCTCGGTGGACAAGGCCAACGTGCTGGCCTCCAGCCAGCTGTGGCGCGCCGTGGTCGAGGAAGTGGCCAAGGATTACCCGGATGTCGAACTGAGTCACATGTACGTCGACAACGCCGCCATGCAACTGGTGCGGGCACCGAAGCAGTTCGACGTGATGGTCACCGACAACATGTTCGGCGACATCCTCTCCGACGAGGCGTCGATGCTCACCGGCTCCATCGGCATGCTGCCCTCGGCGTCCCTGGATGCCAACAACAAGGGCATGTACGAGCCGTGCCACGGTTCGGCGCCGGATATTGCCGGGCAGGGCATTGCCAACCCGTTGGCGACCATTTTGTCGGTATCGATGCTGCTGCGTTACAGCTTCAACCAGGCGGTTGCGGCGGATGCCATCGAGCAGGCGGTCAGCCTGGTGCTGGATCAGGGCCTGCGTACCGGCGACATCTACTCGCCGGGTATGACCAAAGTCGGCACCGCCGCCATGGGTGATGCGGTAGTCGCGGCGCTGCGCAATCTGTAATCTCTTCGCTCCGCGGCCCGGCCGCGGACTGAACTCTCTATTGAAGGTGTAGTGGTATGAAACGCGTAGGTCTGATCGGTTGGCGCGGGATGGTCGGTTCGGTGCTCATGCAGCGCATGCTGGAAGAGCGGGATTTCGACCTGATCGAACCGGTGTTCTTCACCACCTCCAATGTCGGCGGCCAAGGCCCGGCAGTGGGTAAAGACGTGGCGCCGTTGAAGGACGCCTACAACATCGACGAGCTGAAGAGCCTCGACGTGATCCTCACCTGCCAGGGTGGCGATTACACCAGCGAAGTCTTCCCCAAGCTGCGTGAAGCCGGCTGGCAGGGCTACTGGATCGACGCGGCATCGACCCTGCGCATGGCCGATGCCTCGGTGATCGTGCTCGATCCGGTGAACCGCAAGGTCATCGACCAGTCGCTGGATGCCGGGGTCAAGGACTACATCGGCGGTAACTGCACCGTCAGCCTGATGCTGATGGCCCTGGGCGGCTTGTACGAGGCCGGTCTGGTCGAGTGGATGAGCGCCATGACCTATCAGGCGGCCAGCGGTGCCGGCGCACAAAACATGCGCGAGCTGATCAAGCAGATGGGCGCGACCCACGCGGCGGTGGCCGATGATCTGGCCAATCCGGCCAGCGCCATTCTCGACATCGACCGCAAGGTGGCCGAGGCCATGCGTAGCGACGCCTTCCCGACCGAGAACTTCGGTGTGCCGCTGGCCGGCAGCCTGATCCCTTACATCGACAAGGAACTGCCTAACGGCCAGAGCCGTGAAGAGTGGAAGGGCCAGGCCGAGACCAACAAGATTCTCGGTCGCAACAAGAGCCCGATCCCTGTGGACGGCTTCTGCGTGCGCATCGGTGCCATGCGTTGCCACAGCCAGGCGCTGACCATCAAGCTGAACAAAGATGTGCCGATGGCCGACATCGAGCAGTTGATCAGCCAGCACAACCCGTGGGTCAAACTGGTGCCCAATCAGCGTGAAGCCAGCATCCGCGAGCTGGGCCCGACTGCCGTGACCGGTACGCTCAGTGTGCCGGTGGGGCGTCTGCGCAAGCTCAATATGGGTTCGCAGTACCTGGGTGCCTTCACCGTTGGCGACCAACTGTTGTGGGGCGCCGCCGAACCGCTGCGGCGCATGCTGCGCATCCTGCTCGAGCGTTAAACGGCTAAGCGCCGAGGGTGGCTCGCTCGGCGCTTTAAATTGCCTGGGCGCGGGGGCGCGGTTACAGTGCCGCTCCCCCCCGTTGCGCCTGAGGACTACTGCGTGAGCCAATCTTTCGACATCGCCGTGATCGGCGCCACTGGCACCGTCGGCGAAACCCTCGTGCAACTGCTCGAAGAGCGCGATTTCCCCTTAGCCAACCTGCACCTGCTGGCCAGCGTCGAGTCGGCTGGGCAGTCGTTGCCATTTAAAGGCAAAAACCTGCGCGTGCGGGCTTTGGATGCCTTTGATTTCAGCACGGTGCGCCTGGCGTTTTTTGCCGCCGGCGAACAGATCAGCCGCAGCTATGCCGACAAGGTGCGAGCCGCCGGTTGCAGCCTGATCGATCTAAGTGGCGGTCTGCCGGCGGAGCAGGCCCTGCGGGTGGTGCCGGAGGCCAATGGCGAGGCCCTGCAAACCCTGGTGGCACCTTATCAATTGGCCTGCCCAAGCCCCAGCGTGGCGGCCCTGGCCTGCGTTCTGGCGCCGCTGCGGGGGTTGCTGCAGATGCAGCGCATCAGCCTGACCGCTTGTCTGTCGGTGTCCAGTCAGGGGCGTGAGGGGGTCAGCGAGCTGGCGCGGCAGACGGCTGAATTGCTCAACGCCCGCCCGCTGGAGCCGCAGTTCTTTGATCGGCAGATCGCCTTCAATCTGTTCCCGCAGGTGGGCGCTGCCGATGATGCAGGGCATGGGTTGCATGAGCGGCGCATCGTCGAAGAACTCAAGCAGGTACTGGGTCAGCCGGATTTGACGGTGTCGGCGACCTGCATGCTGGTGCCGGTGTTTTTTGGCGACAGCTTGAGCGTCTCCGTGCAAAACCGTGCGCAGATTGACCTGGCGGCCATCACTGCGGCCCTTGAGGGCGCGGCGGGTATTGAGCTGGTCGGCCAGGGCGACTACCCGACGGTCACCGCCGATGCTGTCGGCCAGGATGAGGTCTATGTGGGCCGGTTGCGCTGCGGCCTGGATGATCCGCGCGAAGTCATTTTGTCGATTGCGTCTGATAATGTGCGAAAAGGCGCCGCACTGAATGCTGTGCAAATAGCCGAGTTGTTGATAAAACACTATCTGTAAAAGATACTTACCATTAGATTTGAAGAATCTTTCGAGCTTGGCAATACTGGCTTGACTGATCGCTGTGGGGAATCGCCGCAAGGCGCATGCAGGCAGTGATTCAAGGCCCATCTCGAATATCGAGAAAAAAAGATAAAACAAGGGATTACGCTATGGTTCGGGTTCGCAAACTGGTGCTGGCAATTGCAGCTGCTTCGGCGCTGTCCTCCGGTATGGCGCAGGCGCTGGGGCTTGGAGAGGTTTCTCTGAAGTCGGCGCTGAACCAGCCCTTGGTGGCGGAAATTGAATTGCTGGAAGTGCGTGATCTGGCCTCCGGCGAGCTAATCCCGAGCCTGGCCGCCCCGGAAGAGTTCAGCAAAGCCGGCGTTGATCGCCAGTATTTCCTCTCTGACCTCAAGTTCACGCCCGTGCTCAAGCCCAACGGCAAGAGCGTGATTCGCGTGACCTCGAGCAAGCCGGTGCGTGAGCCTTATCTGAACTTCCTGGTGGAAGTGCTCTGGCCGAGCGGCCGTTTGCTGCGCGAATACACCTTGCTGCTCGATCCGCCGCTGTACTCGCCGCAAGCCACGGCGGCGGCTGCACCGCAGCTGCCGGTTGTCGCTTCTGCGCCACGCCCCTTGGCGGCCCCGGTACGCGCTGCGCAACCTGCTGTTGCGCCCGTCACTCGCCCGGCGCCGGTCGTCGCCGCACCCGCCAAGCTCGATGGCAACGAATACAAAACCACCGCCAGCGATACCCTGTGGGAAATCGCCCGTCGGGTGCCGGGTGGCTCCGTGCATCAAACCATGTTGGCCATCCAGGAGCTGAATCCGCAGGCGTTTATCGGTGGCAACATCAATCGCCTGAAAAGCGGTCAGGTTCTGCGTCTACCTAATGCCCAGCAGATCACCAGCCGTGCGCCGGCCGAGGCGATTGCCCAGGTGGCCGAGCAGAACGCGGCCTGGCGCGAGGGTCGCAGCATTGCCAGCACCGGCAATCGTCAGCTGGATGCCACCAAGCGCAGCGCCGCCGGGGCTGCGCCTGCACAGACCGAGGCCAAGGACAACCTGCAACTGGTCGCTGGTGATGCCGGCAAGGCTCAAGCCGGTAGCGATAAAGGCGGCAAGGGCGACAGCAAGGCGCTGGATGAGAAACTGGCGGTTACCAAGGAAAGTCTCGACTCCACCCGCCGTGAAAATACCGAGCTGAAAGGTCGGATGACCGATCTGCAAAGCCAGCTGGATAAACTGCAACGCCTGATCCAGCTGAAAGATGATCAACTGGCCAAGCTGCAGGCTGACCTGGCTGCCAAGGGCGCAGCTGCCAGCGCTCCAGTTGCCAGCACCCCGGTTGCTGCGGCACCTGTTGCACCTGCACCTGCACCTGCACCTGCTCCGGCGGCGGTTGTGGCGCCAGCTGCTCCTGCTCCTGCTGCGACTACCCCTGCAGCGCCGGTTAAAGATGCCGTGCCAGCGACCCCGGCGCCGGCAACAGATTTCAATTACAGCGAAGAGCCTGCCAAGCCTGTGGTTGTCGAGCCGGCCCCGGTTGCCGAGGTGAAAAAGCCCGAGCCGGTAGCCGTCAAGCCGGCCAAGCCCGTGCAGCCGGTTCAGGTTGCCCCGGTAGCGACCCCGGTGGTTGAGCCGGAGGCGGATAGCTTTATCGGTGATTTGCTGGCCAATCCGTTGGCGCTTGGCTTGGCTGGCGGTGGCGCCTTGCTGGCGCTGCTGGTGGGCCTGATGGTGGTCTCGCGGCGCAATGCGCTGAAAGAAACCGAGCTGCAGAACAGCCTTAATGAGCACGCTGACGAGTCCCTCGAGAGCGATCTGGAATTGCCGCAAAGCAGCTTCGACGGCCTGGATAGCGATGTTGGTGACGCCGATCCGGAGGCCGAGCAGGCCGCCGCACCGATCACCGCACAAACTGCGGATGTGCTCGGTGAGGCCGATATTTATATCGCCTACGGCCGCTTCAATCAGGCCGCTGAGCTGTTGCAGAACGCCATCAATGATCAGCCGCAACGCAGCGATCTGCGCTTGAAGCTGATGGAAGTCCAGGCGGAGCTGGGCGACCGCGATGGTTTCGCCCGGCAAGAGCGTGAATTGCGCGAAATCGGCGGGGTTAACGCAGACCTTGAGCAGATCAACGCCAAGTACCCGGCGATGGCGGTGGCCGCGGTTGCCGGCGCTGCAGCCTTGAATGTGGATGAAGAGCTGGATGCCTTCAGTCTCGATGATCTCGACCTGGACGAACCAGCAGCCGCGCCAGCGGTTGCTGATCTGGATGACGCCTTCGATCTCAGCCTGGATGAGCTGGATGCTGGGCTGGACGATAATCTGCATGCAGTCGCGCAGCAGGGGGCTGATGAGTTTGCCGAGCTGAGCCTGGACGGCGACTTTGATCTGCCCGAGTCGGCTGCCGGCAGCGCCGCAGCTGAGGATGATCTGGGTTTTGACCTGAGCCTGGAGATGGATGCGCCGGCCGCGACCGCAGAGGCGAGCCTGGATTCGCTGGATGATCTGGCAGACTTCAGTCTGGAGCTGGAGCCTGCAGAGTTGGCGAGTGCCGAGGCTGATGAAGACTTCCTGCTCGATCTCGAAGAGCAGCCGAGTGCCTCACCAACTGTCGAGGCGCTGGCGCCATTGAGTCTTGACTCGGCTGACGAGCTGGCGGCAAACGAATTTGATCTGCCGGCCGATTTTGATCTGTCTCTGGCCGAGGCCGAGCCTGTGGCTGCCAACCCCGACAGCTTTGCGGCGCAGCTTGATGAGGTCACGGCGCAATTGGATGATCTGGCGGTGAATTTGCAACAAACTGAAGACGACAACCTGCTCGATCTTGAAGCGCCTGCCCTTGCTGGCTCGCAGGTAGCCGGGCTGGATGGCGACGATGACTTCGATTTCCTCTCCGGCACCGATGAGGCCGCCACCAAGCTGGATCTGGCGCGTGCTTATATCGATATGGGCGACACCGAAGGTGCCCGTGACATTCTCGATGAAGTGGTTGCCGAAGGTAATGACACTCAACAACAGGAAGCTCGCGAGCTGCTCGCCGGTTTAACTTGATCCATGACTGAAGCAACACCTACAGCGGCAGCCGATATGGCTGCCGCTGGCATTTTCAGAGTCGCCCTGGGTATTGAATACAAGGGCTCGCGCTACCGGGGCTTTCAGCGCCAGCGCGCCGGCGTGCCTTCGATCCAGGAAACCCTCGAAAAAGCCTTGTCGAAAGTGGCCGGCGGTGCGCCGGTAACCCTCAGTTGCGCCGGGCGTACTGATGCCCTGGTGCATGCCAGCGCCCAGGTGGTGCATTTCGATACCAGGGTTGAGCGCAGCCTGCATGCCTGGGTGATGGGCGCCAATATGAACCTGCCCGGCGACATCAGCGTGACCTGGGCCAAGGTTATGCCGGCGCAGTTTGATGCGCGCTTCAGTGCGCAGGCGCGGCGTTATCGGTATGTGATTTATAACGATCAGATCCGTCCCGCCCATATGGCCGAGGAGGTGACCTGGAATCATCGTCCGCTGGATGTCGCGCGGATGCGCGAGGCGGCGGCGGCATTGGTCGGCACCCATGACTTCAGCGCGTTCCGGGCGCGCCAGTGCCAGGCCAAGTCGCCGATCAAAACCGTCCATCACCTGCATCTGCAGGAATTTGGTCGTTTTATCGTTCTGGATATTCGTGCCAACGCCTTCCTCCATCATATGGTGCGCAATATTGCCGGTGTATTGATGACCATCGGTGCTGGAGAGCGTCCAGTTGAGTGGGCTGCGCAAGTGTTGGAGAACCGCGTGCGACGCACCGGTGGAGTGACGGCGCATCCTTACGGTCTCTACCTGGTTCAGGTCGAATATGCTCCGGAGTTTGGATTGCCGGTACGTTATCTCGGTCCGCACTTCCTCTCGGGCTTGCCGGATATCATGGCTGACGCCTAGAAGCGCCTTTGCTACCATGCCTGACATCCACTAGGAGCCGGTATTTTGTCCGTCGTTCGCAGCAAGATCTGCGGTATTACCCGCATAGAAGACGCATTGCTCGCCGCCGAGGCCGGTGCCGATGCGATCGGCCTGGTGTTTTACCCCAAGAGTCCGCGTGCGCTGTCGATCCCGCAGGCGCAGGAAATTGTCGCGGCCTTGCCGGCGTTTGTGACCACCGTGGGCCTGTTTGTGAATGCCAGTCACGAGGCGTTGAACGAGGTTCTCGCGGGCGTTGCCCTGGATCTGTTGCAGTTCCATGGCGATGAGACGCCTGCCGAGTGTGAGCGTTATCGGCGCCCCTATATCAAGGCCCTAAGGGTCAAGCCGGGTGATGACATCGCCCAGTTGGCGGCGCCCTATGCCAAGGCGCGCGGGATTTTACTGGATACTTATGTGCCGGGCGTGCCAGGCGGTACCGGCGCGGTTTTCGACTGGCGCCTGGTGCCGCACGGCTTGTCGCAGCCGGTGATTTTGGCCGGCGGTTTGTCGGCAGACAATGTGCAGGCCGCCATCGAGCAGGTGCGCCCTTATGCGGTGGATGTCAGCGGTGGCGTCGAGGCCAGCAAGGGGATTAAAGATGCCGGCAAAATTCGTGCTTTTATGCGGGCAGTCGGCCGTAGTTGATGGCTTGATGCTGCAGGTGGATGAGTGAGCTGCAGTCGTGTCGTCATCGGTTTCTCCATGTGACGGCCGGCACGCCTTGGCCGTCCATGAAGCTGCAATCGTGAATTCGCTCAAGGGTGCAGGCAGCCAGGCTGCCCATCCGTCCGAGCCAACCGTTTTGGAGAAACGAAGCATGAGTAACTGGCTGGTAGATAAGCTGATTCCCTCGATCATGCGTTCCGAAGTCAAAAAGAGTTCGGTGCCTGAGGGTCTTTGGCATAAGTGTCCGTCCTGCGAGGCCGTGCTGTATCGCCCCGAGTTGGAAAAGACCCTGGATGTCTGCCCGAAATGCAACCATCACATGCGCATCAATGCCCGCGCGCGGTTGGATATCTTTCTCGACGCCAATGGCCGTGAAGAAATCGGTGCAGAGCTTGAGCCGGTTGACCGGATGAAGTTTCGCGACAGCAAGAAGTACAAGGATCGCTTGCTGGCCGCACAAAAGCAGACCGGCGAGAAAGATGCCCTGATCGCCATGCGCGGCACCTTGCAGGATATGCCGGTCGTGGCCTGCGCCTTCGAGTTCAACTTTATGGGTGGCTCCATGGGCGCGATTGTCGGCGAGCGCTTTGTGCGTGCCGCCAATGTCGCCCTTGAGCTGCGTTGTCCGCTGGTGTGCTTTGCCGCCTCGGGTGGCGCACGGATGCAGGAAGCGTTGATTTCCCTGATGCAGATGGCCAAGACCTCGGCTGTGCTGGCGCGTTTGCGTGAGGAGGGCGTGCCGTTTATTTCGGTGCTGACCGATCCGGTGTACGGCGGCGTGTCGGCCAGCCTGGCCATGCTCGGCGATGTGATCGTGGCCGAGCCGCGGGCGCTGATCGGTTTTGCCGGGCCGCGGGTTATCGAGCAGACCGTGCGCGAGAAGCTGCCGGAAGGCTTCCAGCGCAGCGAGTTCCTTTTGGAGCACGGTGCGATCGACATGATTATCCACCGTGAAGAGCTGCGCCCGCGCCTGGCACGGCTGTTGGCGCAAATGATGCGCTTGCCGACGCCTGCGGCTGTTACTGTCACGGCATGAATACCCGCACCCTGGCCGACTGGCTGAGCTATCTCGAACAGTTGCACCCCACGGCCATTGATATGGGGCTTGAGCGTGTCCGTCAGGTTGCTGGACAGTTGGGCCTGGGCAAACCGGCGCCGCTGGTGATTAGCGTCACCGGCACCAATGGCAAAGGCTCGACCTGTGCCTTTATCGAAGCGCTGCTGCGGGGGCAGGGGCTGAAGGTTGGGGTGTACAGCTCACCGCACTTGCTGCGCTACAACGAGCGGGTGCGGGTGGCGGGGGTGGATGCCGATGATGCGGCCTTGTGTGCGGCGTTTGCCGCTGTTGAGGCGGCGCGCGGCAATATCTCCCTGACCTATTTCGAGATGGGTACGCTGGCAGCGTTCTGGTTGTTTGCGCAGGCTGGGCTGGATGCAGTCGTGCTTGAAGTCGGCCTGGGCGGGCGCCTGGATGCGGTCAACCTGGTGGATGCCGATGTGTCCTTGGTCACCAGCATCGGCCTGGATCATGGCGATTGGCTGGGCGACAGTCGCGAGTCGGTGGCGTTCGAGAAATCCGGCATTCTGCGTGCCGGCAAGCCCGCCCTGTGTGGTGATCTGGACCCGCCGTGGCCATTGTTGGAGCAGGTGGCGCTGCTCGATTGCCCATTCTTCCTGCGCGGGCGTGATTATGATCTGGCGCTAGACGCCAATGCCTGGCACTGGCGTGGCCTCAATGCCCAGGGTGAAGTGCTGGAGTTGCACGACCTGCCGTTGCTCGATTTGCCGTTGGAAAACGCCGCCCTGGCGGTGCAGGCCTATGCCCTGTTGGCCTTGCCTTGGCAGCCCGAGCGAATTGCTGCGGCGCTGCTTGCCACCCATGTGGTCGGCCGTCTGGATCGGCGCTTGCTGCACTGGCAAGGCAAGACCCTGAACCTGCTCCTGGATGTTGCTCACAACCCCCATGCCGCCGACTATCTGGCCCAGCGCCTGGCTGCTCGTCCGCTGGCCGGACGGCGTCTTGCCGTGTTCGGTCTTTTGCTGGATAAGGACTTGCCCGGCGTGTTGCGCCCGTTGTTAAGCGAGGTGCAGCGTTGGGCGGTCACCACCCTGGCAACTGCGCGCGCGCGCCCGGCGCTTGAATTGCAGGCCGCGTTGTCGGATCTTGGCGCCCAGGCGCATGACTATCCCGATGTGGCGGCGGCGCTGCAGGCGCAGTGCGAGCAAGCGCAGGATGGGGATGAGATTGTCGTCTTCGGCTCTTTTTATTGTGTCGCTGCGGCCCTGGATTGGTTGGCCCTGCGCGCCCAGGAGGAAGCAAGCAATGGCTTTGCTGGATAAAGGCTTGCGTCAGCGCATGGTTGGCGCATTGGTATTGGTGGCATTGGCGGTGATTTTCCTGCCCATGCTGTTTTCCCGTGAAGATCAATTACAGCGTGTGGTGGTGGAGGCGCCGGCCATGCCGCACGCCGCGCCGCCGCCCAGTGCCGAGCTGGAGCCGGTGGCTGTGCCGCAGGTTGCGGACTTGCCCCAGGAGCCGGTGCCGGGTGCCGCTGCGCCTGCGCCCGCAGCGCCGGTTGAGGCGCCGGCGGTAGTTGTCGAACCGGCTGCGGTTGCCGACCTCGCGCCGCCGCCCGTCAGTCGCCTGGATGCCAATGGCCTGGCCGTCAGTTGGTCGGTGCAACTGGCCAGCCTGTCCAATCGCGCCAGCGCCGAGAGCCTGCAGCAAACCTTGCGCGGCAAGGGCTACAACGCCTATATCCGCAATGTCGAGGGGATGAATCGGGTATTTGTCGGCCCGGTGATTGAGCGTGCCGAGGCCGAGCGTTTGCGTGATCAACTGACACGCCTGCAAAAACTCAATGGCTTTGTGGTGCGTTTTCAGCCCGAGCGCAGCTGAACCACGGCTTACCGAGTGGGGGCGGCTCTGTTAAAATGCCCGGCCTTTTCCGCATGCAGGCTGCACAGTGGCATTCACTTGGGTTGATTGGGCGATTATCGCCATTATCGCTGTCTCCAGTTTGATCAGCTTGAAGCGTGGCTTCGTCAAAGAGGCCCTGTCGCTGGTCACCTGGATTATTGCCGGTGTGGTTGCCTGGTTGTTTGGCGGCGCGCTGTCGCAGCATCTCACCGAGTTCATTGATATGCCCTCGGCACGGGTAATCGCCGGCTGTGCCATTCTCTTTGTGGCGACTTTACTGGTCGGTGCCCTGGTTAATTTTCTGATCAGTGAGCTGGTGCGGGTGACCGGCCTGTCCGGCACCGATCGTTTTCTTGGCATGGTCTTCGGCGGTGCTCGCGGCGCCTTGCTGGTGGTGGTGCTTACCGGTCTGCTGAGCCTGGCGCCGGTACAACAAGATCCGTGGTGGCAGCAGTCGAGTCTGTTGCCGCATTTTCTGATGGTCGCAGACTGGTCGAAAAACCTCATCCTGGGGACGGCCGGTCAGTGGCTCGCCAGCGCTCTCAGCTCGCCGAGCTGAAGCGCTGTATAAGGACGCGAGCATCGCTGCTTGTGTCCAGAATTAGCCTGAACTACTAGCAGGGGTTGCGTCACATGTGTGGCATCGTCGGTATCGTCGGTAAGTCGAACGTCAATCAAGCGCTGTATGACGCGCTTACCGTCCTCCAGCACCGCGGCCAGGATGCTGCCGGTATTGTGACCAGCCATGATGGCCGGTTGTTTCTGCGCAAGGATAACGGCCTGGTGCGCGATGTTTTTCAGCAACGCCACATGCAGCGCCTGGTCGGGCATATGGGTATCGGCCATGTGCGCTACCCGACGGCGGGCAGTTCGACCTCGGCCGAGGCTCAGCCGTTCTATGTCAACTCGCCGTATGGCATCACCCTGGCGCACAACGGCAACCTGACCAACGTTGAGCAACTGGCCAAAGAGATCTACGAGTCGGATCTGCGCCACGTCAACACCAACTCCGATTCGGAAGTGCTGCTCAACGTGTTTGCCCACGAGCTGGCGCAACGCGGCAAGTTGCAGCCAACCGAGGAAGACGTATTTGCCGCGGTGGCCGATGTGCATAACCGTTGCCGCGGTGGCTATGCGGTGGTGGCGATGATCACCGGCTACGGCATCGTTGGTTTCCGTGACCCCAATGCCATTCGCCCGATCGTCTTCGGTCAGCGCCATACCGACGAGGGGGTCGAATATATGATCGCCTCGGAGAGCGTGTCCCTGGATGTGCTCGGCTTTACCCTGATTCGTGACCTGGCCCCCGGCGAGGCGGTGTACATCACCGAAGACGGCAAGTTGCACACTCGCCAGTGCGCGACCAATCCGCAGATGACTCCCTGCATCTTCGAGCACGTTTACCTGGCGCGCCCGGATTCGATCATCGATGGTGTCTCGGTATACAAGGCGCGCTTGCGCATGGGCGAGAAGCTGGCCGAGAAAATTCTCCGCGAGCGCCCTGAGCACGACATTGACGTGGTTATCCCGATTCCGGATACCAGCCGCACCTCGGCCCTGGAGCTGGCCAATCACCTGGGGGTGAAATTCCGCGAAGGTTTTGTGAAAAACCGCTATATCGGTCGCACCTTCATCATGCCGGGGCAGGCAGCGCGGAAGAAATCCGTGCGGCAGAAGCTCAACGCCATTGAACTGGAGTTTCGCGGCAAGAACGTGATGCTGGTGGACGACTCGATCGTGCGCGGCACCACCTGCAAGCAGATCATCCAAATGGCCCGTGAAGCCGGCGCCAAGAATGTCTATTTCTGCTCGGCGGCGCCGGCCGTGCGCTATCCCAACGTGTATGGCATCGACATGCCCAGCGCCCATGAGCTGATTGCGCACAATCGCACCACTCAGGATGTTGCCGATCTGATCGGTGCTGATTGGCTGGTTTATCAGGACCTGGCAGATCTGATTGAGGCGGTTGGTGGCGGCAAGGTCAAGATCGACAATTTCGATTGTGCGGTTTTCGATGGCCAGTACGTGACCGGCGATATTGATGAGGCTTACCTGAACAAGATCGAGCAGGCGCGTAACGATGCCTCCAAGGTCAAGACTCAGGCGGTCAGCGCCATCATCGATCTGTACAACAACTGATCATTAATTTGCAGGCTAAGGAGTGACTGGCATGGGGCAGGATTGGGATGCTGGTCGGCTGAACAGCGACCTCGCTGGGGTTGGGTTCGATACCCAGGCGGTGCGCGCGGGTCAGCAGCGCTCGCCGGAGGCCGAGCACGGGGAGCCGTTGTTCTTTACCTCCAGCTATGTGTTTCGCTCGGCGGGGGATGCTGCGGCGGGGTTTGCCGGCGATGTGCCGGGCAATGTCTATTCGCGCTATACCAACCCGACGGTGCGTACCTTCGAGGAGCGCCTTGCTGCTCTGGAAGGCGCCGAACAGGCGGTGGCGACTGCGTCCGGCATGGCGGCGATTCTGGCCTGCGTGATGGCCTTGTGCAGTGCGGGAGACCATATTCTGGTTTCGCGCAGTGTGTTTGGCGCCACCGTTACCCTGTTTGAAAAATACTTCAAGCGCTTCGGCATTCAGGTCGATTACGTCCCGCTGCCCGATCTGGCGGCCTGGGAGCGGGCGTTCAAGCCCAACACCAAGCTGTTGTTTGTCGAGTCGCCGTCCAACCCCTTGGCTGAGTTGGTCGATATTGCCGCCCTGGCTGAGTTGGCCCATGCCAAGGCGGCCTGGCTGGTGGTGGATAACTGTTTCTGCACCCCGGTGCTGCAAAAGCCACTGGCCCTCGGGGCAGACATTGTGATCCATTCGGCGACCAAGTTTATCGACGGTCAGGGTCGTTGCCTGGGCGGCGTGGTCGCTGGGCGCGCCGAGCAGATGAAAGAGGTGGTGGGGTTCTTGCGTACCGCGGGGCCGACCATGAGCCCGTTCAATGCCTGGGTATTTCTCAAGGGGTTGGAAACCCTGCGGCTGCGCATGCAGGCCCACTGTGCCAGCGCCCAAGCCCTGGCCCAGTGGCTTGAGCAGCAGCCGGGGGTGAGCCGGGTTTACTACGCGGGCTTGCCCAGCCATCCGCAGCACGAATTGGCCAAGCGCCAGCAAACGGGTTTCGGTGCGGTCGTCAGTTTTGAAGTGGTGGGCGGCAAGGAGGCAGCCTGGCGTTTTATTGATGCAACCCGGCTGATCTCCATCACCGCCAACCTGGGCGACAGTAAAACCACCATCACCCATCCAGGAACCACCACCCACGGACGCTTGTCGGCGCAAGATCGTGCTGCGGCGGGGATCAGCGACAGCCTGATTCGTCTGGCCATTGGCCTGGAAGATGTGGTTGATCTGCAGGCTGATCTGGCCCGAGGTCTGGCGGCACTGTAATTGTCGCAGTCATGCTCGATGGCTGTGAGGGCCTGGGTAAAAATCCCTGTTTAGAGAAAAACTTCAAGCAGGGTATTGACTTAGAATCGTCTCCTAAGTAAATTACGCACCTCGCAAGGCACTGGGTGATTAGCTCAGCTGGGAGAGCAGCTGCCTTACAAGCAGCGGGTCGGCGGTTCGATCCCGTCATCACCCACCAAGTCTTGCGAATTCGGACGAAAGTCCGGCCGACGCGCAGCGGTAGTTCAGTCGGTTAGAATACCGGCCTGTCACGCCGGGGGTCGCGGGTTCGAGTCCCGTCCGCTGCGCCATATCTGAAAGCCCTCAAGCAGAAATGCTTGGGGGTTTTTCTTTTGCGCGGATTTTTTCAGTCATCTTTTATTCATTTGGGATATTTATTGTGCATGGCAGGGTCTGAGCAGACTGAAACCATACACGCAGGAGAATCCCATGGATGATTATCAGGAAGAAACCCTTGAGCACAATGCCGCCCAGTGGCTGCCCCTTGAGCCGGCGGAAGATGCGACTGAACTCTAGCCGGTCAGGCGCTGTTGGCGTCTGAACTCGCCTGGTGTCTGTTTGCTCCAGCGCTTGAAGGCACGTTGAAACGCCTCGGCTGAGGCAAAGCCAAGCAAATAAGCAATCTCGCCAAAGGCCAGTTCCGTGTCGCGGATATAGGCCACGGCCAGGTCCCGGCGGGTGTCGTTGAGGATGGCGCGAAACTGCGTGCCTTCCTCGGCCAGTTTGCGCCGCAAGGTCCAGGTCGGCAGCTGCAGGCGTGTGGCCATTTCCCCCATGTCCGGCTCGCGCCCGTGCAGCATCGGCCCCAGCAACTGGGTGATGCGTTCGCGCAGGCTGCGGGTGCGGGTCAACTGTTGTAACTCCCTTTCGCAGATTTCCAGCAACTGTCGCCAGGTGCTGGGGCAGTGCTGTGGGTTGCGCAGAGCCAGGCTGGCCTGGTCCAGGTGCAGTTGATTGCTGCTGGCAGAGAACTCGACGGGTGCGGCAAAGATTGCGCTGTAGTGTGCCGCGTAGCTAGGCGCGGCAAACTCGATGCAGACCTTGTCGGCATGGATGGGTTGTTGCGCCAGATTGCTCAGTTGCTGAACCCAGGTTGCCAGCACCGAGTCGACAACAAAGCGGTTGTAGGCGTTATACGGGCTGATCGAGTAGAAGCGCAGCCACGCGCCCTGGGCATCTTCGTGCAGGCTTGAACTGCCGCGATAGTTGGATGCATACAGCGGTTCAAAGCGAATCAGCGCCCGTGCCGCCTCGCGTACCGTGGGGGCCTGCGCGGCCGTGACGCCGGCCAGGCCGGCCTGGCTGAGGCGGCTGTGCTGGCCCATCAACAGACCCAGCTGAGGGCAGCCGCTGAGTTGCATGGCGGCGTGGCCGAGGCGCATATAACGCGGGATCGACAGGCGTGCGCGGGGTTCTGCCAGGCGTGCGGCATCCAGGCCAAATTGCTCAAGCAGAGGCTGCGGGTCGTGTCCCTGGGCTTGCAGGCTGTCGCTCAGGCTATGGACAAAACTGACGGAGAGGTCGCCAAGGCGAACGCGGACGGTATTCATGGGCGCAACTCTTCTGGCGCGAGTGGTGCGGGGCGCGACGCCCAGGCGATCAGCCTGACTAAGCTGATCGGGCTGGCCGGCGCGCGCCTTGAAGCGGTGCTGCTCAGGTTAGGGGGCTGGGGGCGTGTTGCCAAGCGCCGCTGTTTGATTTGATCATTAACTTGTAATTTTTGATCATTGAGGGCGCTGGCTTCGCTCTTTATCGTCAGCACATAACCGATTGCCGCCCAATCTTAGGGCGACAACATTCCGTGAATACACTGCCTGTTGTGGAGTTTCTATGACCGCTGCTCTCTACCCGCACCTTCTGGCGCCGCTGGATCTGGGTTTCACCACCTTGCGCAACCGCACCCTGATGGGCTCCATGCACACCGGCCTGGAGGAGAAGCCTGGCGGTTTCGAGCGCATGGCCGCTTACTTTGCCGAGCGCGCCCGTGGCGGCGTGGGCCTGATGGTGACCGGCGGGATTGGCCCGAACGTGGAAGGTGGCGTGTACTCCGGCGCCGCCAAGTTGACCACCGTTGAGGAAGCCGAAAAGCACAAGATCGTGACCCGTGCGGTACACGAAGCCGACGGCAAGATTTGCATGCAGATCCTGCATGCCGGGCGTTATGCCTACAGCCCGAAGTCGGTCGCGCCGAGTGCCATTCAGGCCCCGATCAACCCGTTCAAACCCCATGAGTTGGACGAAGAAGGCATCGAGAAACAGATTCAGGATTTCGTCACCTGCGCCAGCCTGGCTCAGCAGGCTGAGTACGACGGCGTCGAAATCATGGGCTCGGAAGGTTATTTCATTAACCAGTTCCTGGCCGCTCACACCAACCAGCGTACCGATCGCTGGGGCGGCAGCTACGAGAACCGCATGCGTCTGGCGGTTGAAATCGTCCGTCGGGTGCGTGAAGCCGTAGGCCCTAACTTCATCATTATCTACCGCCTGTCGATGCTTGATCTGGTGGAAGGTGGCAGCGACTGGGCAGAAATCGTGCAATTGGCCAAGGCCATTGAAGCGGCCGGGGCGACCATTATCAACACCGGTATCGGCTGGCACGAGGCGCGTATCCCGACCATCGCCACCAAGGTGCCGCGTGCAGCCTTCACCAAGGTCACCGCCAAGCTGCGTGGCGAGGTGCAGATCCCGCTGATCACCACCAACCGCATCAACACCCCGGAAATCGCCGAGCAGGTGCTGGCCGAAGGTGATGCCGATATGGTTTCCATGGCCCGGCCGTTTCTCGCCGATCCAGAGTTCGTCAACAAGGCGGCTGCCGGGCGTAGCGCCGAGATCAACACCTGCATCGGCTGCAACCAGGCCTGCCTGGACCACACCTTCGGCGGCAAGCTGACCAGTTGCCTGGTCAATCCGCGTGCCTGCCACGAGACCGAGCTGAACTACATTGCCGCCAACGCGGTGAAGAAGATTGCAGTGGTCGGCGCCGGCCCTGCGGGCCTGTCTGCAGCCACCGTGGCAGCCGGGCGTGGCCACAGCGTGACCCTGTTCGATGCCGCTGGTGAGATCGGTGGGCAGTTCAATGTGGCCAAGCTGGTGCCAGGCAAGGAGGAGTTCTTTGAAACCCTGCGCTACTTCAAGCACAAGCTGGAAACCACCGGGGTTGATCTGCGCCTGAACACTCGAGTTAGCGTCGATGATTTGCTGGCTGGCGGTTTTGATGAGGTCATCCTGGCCACTGGTATCGCCCCACGCACACCGGCGATCCCAGGGGTCGAGAATCCGAAGGTCATCAACTACCTGGATGCGATTTTGCAGCGCAAGCCGGTGGGGCAGAAGGTTGCCGTGATCGGCGCGGGCGGCATCGGCTTTGATGTCTCCGAGTTCATCACCCATCAGGGCGAGGCCACCAGCCTGAATCGCGAAGCCTTCTGGCGCGAGTGGGGGATCGACACGCACCTGGATGCTCGTGGCGGTGTGGCCGGTGTGCAGGCCCAGCCTCACCCGGCGGCGCGCCAGGTCTTCCTGTTGCAGCGCAAGAAATCCAAGGTCGGCGATGGTCTGGGCAAGACCACCGGCTGGATTCATCGGGCCGGCTTGAAGAGCAAGAACGTGCAGATGCTCAACAGCGTCGAGTACCTGAAGATCGACGAGGCCGGTTTGCACATTCGCATCGCCGATGGCGAGCCGCAGGTGCTGCCGGTGGATACGGTGATCATCTGCGCCGGCCAGGACCCGCTGCGTGAGTTGCACGACGGCCTGCTGGCCGGCGGGCAAAGCGTGCATCTGATTGGCGGTGCCGATGTGGCTAGCGAACTGGATGCCAAACGCGCCATCGACCAGGGTTCGCGCCTCGCCGCGCAACTCTGAGTGAGTCATGCCCCGCCCGGTGCGGGGCATTGACGCGATGTTCTGGCCCGGCGCCGCCTGGGCTTTACACTCTATTGCCGGTGGCGCCAGCCGTCGGGTGCGGGGCAACCCCGTCACAGTTTGCTCCTGCCGCGGCTTTCGCTGAGCCGGCCGGCAGGATGACTGCCAACCCAGTCACATTGCCCGCGTTGCAATTTCCCCTAAACTGGCAAAAACACAGTGCTAGCGCCTGCGCGTGCAGAGCGTTGCCGCCTGTTCGACATCTGCCGCCAATGCGGCAAGCGCTTTGCCGGCGAGAGGAACCTTGATGAGCATGCAGAAAAAGCCGCAAATGGTCGAAGCCGTGATGTTCTTCAATGAGCGCGGCGTCTGCAAGGAAATGCTCTATGCCGAATTTGAAGCCTTGCTCGACGGCGTGGTGAACATGCCCGAGTACGCGGATCAGCAGATGCGCGTGGCCTATCTATTGATCAATCCACGCTTGCTGGTGCGCGCCGTGGTGTTTTTCTACCTCGATTTTGACGAGCGCGGTGGTGCCGACAAGGGCTGGAACATCCCTCTGCGACACCTGGCCGACAATGCCGGGCGCGGGCCGGATCTGGGCGCCGGGCCCATTCGCCTGGCCTGCCGCAGCCAGTGCCCGGTGTCCTGGCACCAAATGCACCTGTGGGACCCCAGCCTGGCGCCGGGGCATAACGATCTGGCTGTGCTGCGCGATGCGGCCAAGCGCAACAACATGGGCTTGCTGGTGGAGGATGACAGCCCGCAACTGGTCGAGCCGCAGCGCTTGCAGATGGCCTCCGAGGAGGGCTGGTACACGCCTGATCCGGCCCAGGAACAGGCCGATAAAAATGCCCAAAAGGCCGATCAGGAGCAGCGTCTCAAGGCCGCCCAACTGATTAAGCAGCAGCGCCTGCGAATCAGCAGCATGAGCCAGCAGCATGAGGATGAGCTGGCGAAGTTCCGCCTGGCCAGTGAGGAGCAGGTCCTTGCCCAGCAGGCTCAGTTGCAAGCTTTGCAGCAGACGTTGAAGCAACAGGAAGAGTTGAATGCCAGCCTCAAGGCGCAGTTGGCCGAGCAGGTCCAGGGCTTGCAAACCAATCGCCAGGATCTGACTCAACAACTGCGCGCCCTTGAGCAGCATGCGCGTAGTGAAGGGGATATTCTCCGCCGTCAATTTGAAGCAGAGCTGCAGGCCAAGGTGGCCGCGGCCGTGGTGGAGTACAAGGAGCAGGTCGCGATTCGTGATGTCGAGCTGGCTTATCGCAATGAGCTGGATATGCAGCAAGAGCAGGAAATCGCCCGCCTCAAGCGCGAACGTGACGAGTTTGCCAGCCAGGGCGGTGAGCAGATTCTCGAGCGCCTGTCCAAGCTCGGCGTGGTGTTTGTGGTCTACCATCCGGGCGCCGGCCATCTGACCATCCCGCTGCAGGATGTGGCGCGTTACCAGGACAATCCCATGGCCTACGCGGCGGCCAAATGCTTCGTCTCCGAGGCGCAATACCGCCAGTGGCTGAGCCATTACCAGGCACCCACCTGCGAAGCCTTGCTGCCCAGTGGCGAGCGTTGCGCGATCCCGATTGATCGTGTCGATACCGCCAGCCGCTTTGTTGTCGGCGACTCCAATTGCTGTGCCCGGCACAAGCACAGCAGTCGCCTACGCACTGTCGGCTAAGTCTTGGCGCTGAATTTACCCAACTGGCAACCGCACGCACCGCTGCACCTGTTGTCCCTGGATTGGGCTGAGGCCGCCGCAATTGAGCTGGCGGTGCTGCGCCTGGATCTGATCGATCCGCTGATCAGTGGCAACAAGTGGTTCAAGCTCGCGCCCTATCTGGCCTTGGCCGCCGAGTCCGGGGCGGCGGGGCTGATCAGCCTGGGCGGTGCCCACTCCAATCATCTGCATGCCCTGGCGGCGGCCGGTCAGCGCTGGGCTTTTCCCGTGGTCGGTTTGCTGCGTGGCGAGCCCCAGGACACGCCGACGGTGCGCGATCTGCAGGCTTGGGGCATGCAGTTGCACTGGCTCGGCTATGGCGGCTATCGGGCGCGCAATCAGCCGGACTTCTGGGCGCCCTGGCAGGTGCGCTACCCGCACTTGTTGGCGGTGGCTGAGGGCGGCAGTGGCCTGCCCGGCGCCCGTGGTTGCATGCCGCTGCGCCAGCAGGTGCAGGCCCAGCTAAACCAGATCGGTTGGGCCGATTACGATGCCTGGTGGCTGGCTGCCGGCACCGCGACCACTGCGGCCGGCCTGGTGTTGGCGGAGGCGGGCGCTAAACCTGTGTATGCCGCCCTGGCTGTGCCGGGTGATCAGGGGCCGGCGCGGCAGATTGCCAGGGTGTTGGCCGAGGCTGGCGTGGCGGATCGGGGCTACCATCTGCTGCAGGCGTGCCGGGGCGGCTTTGCGCGCATGGATGCCGAATTGTTGGCCTTTATGGCGCAAACCGAGCAGGCCTGCGCGCTGCCGCTGGAGCCGCTGTATACGGCAAAAGCCTTGCTGGCATTGCGCCAGCAGGTCGAGGCCGGTTACTTTGCCCGCGGCAGCCGTGTAGTGTTTGTGCATACCGGCGGCTTGCAGGGACGGCGTGCGAGCCTGGCGGCGCTTGATCAGCCGGACGGCTCGCGACTCAATTAATTCGAATGTGCGGCGGCGGAACTGGATATTGCCATGAGTGACCCCTTGAACCCCGAACAGCTGCGCAGCCTGACCCCGCTCAATGTGTTGTCCGAGCAGCAATGGCGCGAGCTGCGCACGCAGTTGGTGCCCCAACATCTGCTGGCTGGGCAGTTGCTGTTTCGTCAGGGCGATCAGGCCCGCCTGACCTATTACCTGCTCTCGGGTGAGTTGCTGCTGGTGTCCGCTGACGGGCAGCAGGAGCATCTGTCCGCCGGTAGCGAGGCCAGTTGCCATCCGTTGTCGCCGGGCCTGCCGCGCTTGCATGAGGTGCGGGCGCTGAGTGATGTCAGTTTGCTGGTGCTCGACAGTGCAACCCTGGCCCGGCTGTTGACCTGGCGCTCGGCTTATCACGATCTGCTGCTGGAGTTGGAGCAGGGCGGCGAGGATGTCGAGTGGGTGGCGCGCCTGCTGGAAAACCCGCTGTTTGCCAAGGTGCCGCCGTCCAATGTACGGGCCATGCTCGGGCGTTTGCGCCGCGTCGAGCTGCCGGCCGGTAGCGCGGTGCTGCGCGAGGGTGAGGTGGGCGATTGCTGTTATTTCCTCAAGAGCGGTCGCGCCGAAGTGATCCGCGGTGCTGGCAGCGACCATCAGGTGCTGGCTGAACTGGAGGTGGGCGCCTGCTTTGGGGAGGAGGCGCTGCTGGCCGATCAGCCGCGTAATGCCAGCGTGACCTTGCTCGAAGATGGCGTGGTGCTGCGCCTCGATCGCCAGGATTTTTTCGCCTTGCTCAAGGCGCCGGTGGTGGCCGAGGTGTCGTTCGGCGAGGCGACCCGCCTGCTCAGCGCCGGTGCGCAATGGCTGGATGTGCGCCTGCTGCAAGAGTACGAGCGGGCCCATGCGCAGGAGGCGCTGAACATGCCGCTGCACCTGTTGCGCCTGAAGACCCGTTTGCTGGATCAGGGCAAAACCTACCTGTGCTATTGCGACAGCGGCAAGCGCAGCGCCAGTGCGGTGTTTTTGCTCTCGCAACTGGGCTATTCGGCCTATGCGCTGCGCGATGGGCTGGATGCCTTGCCGGCGATCCAGCGTGACGCCTTGCTGTGCGAGAGCGGCTCGGGCTATCTGGCTCGGTCCGGCGGTCGTACCGAGCGCAGTCTCTAGGGTCTGTTCCCGTTTCATTCGCGGCCGCGCCGGAGCCGGTTTTTGCGCGAGGCAAGGCGCGAGGAGCGTGATTTGGTTGTTCCAAATGAGCGACGAGTAAC